>Ga0208518_100019_pt1 | contig 177322 bp, 164 predicted proteins | sample LakWasM127_HOW14_2_FD_183937 | JGI IMG/M metagenome (GOLD analysis project Ga0208518, IMG submission 183937) | Freshwater sediment methanotrophic microbial communities from Lake Washington under simulated oxygen tension - Sediment Metagenome... | ecosystem: Environmental > Aquatic > Freshwater...
CATCGAAATGGTGGCCATGACGCGCTTTGACTGCATGGTGGGTTCGAGCGCGGGCATGCGCATGGCGCTGTCGCAGGCGCTGCACCACTGCGCGCACCGCAGCGCCTTTGGCGCGCGCCTGAACCAGCAGCCGCTGATGCAGAACGTGCTGGCCGACCTGGCGCTGGAGAGCGAGGCCGCGATGACCCTGTCGATGCGCGTGGCCCGCGCCCTGGACCACCGCGACAACCGCCACGAGGACCTGCTCGTGCGCCTGGTGACCGCCGTGGGCAAATACTGGATCTGCAAGCGCACGCCCGGCCACGCCTACGAGGCCATGGAATGCATCGGCGGCAGCGGCGTGATGGAGGACAGCATGTTCCCACGCCTGTACCGCGAAGCGCCGGTCAACGCCATCTGGGAAGGCAGCGGCAACATCCAGTGCCTGGACGTGCTGCGCGCCATGGCCAAGACGCCCGAGGTGGTGGACGCCTTCTTCGCCGAGCTGCGCCATACCCAGGGCCAGAACACCCTGCTCGACCGGCATGTGCAGGGCCTGGGCAAGGAGTTCGCCGACCCCACCGACCTGCCATACCGCGCCCGTCACGTGGTCGAGCGCATGGCGCTGGCGCTGCAGGCCTCGCTGCTGGTGCGCGGCGCGCCCGCCTTCGTGGCCGACGCGTTCTGTGCCTCGCGCCTAGCGCCGGAGGGCAGCTTCAACTACGGCGCGCTGCCGCGCGGCGTGGACGTGCAGGCCATCATCGCGCGGGCCACGCCACGGATCGCATAGCCCGCTGAGACGCTTCGCAACCTTCCCCAGGGGACGCAACCGCTGGGCCGGCCAAGCCGGCTCCCGGGCGCCCTGGGCGGGGCCGGTGCAGGCGCACGGGACCGAGCTGGCAGCATGGAATTGCCCCATACCGCACAATGACCGACAGACTTTCTGCCCATCAAGGTGACCCATGCTTCAGCTCTACATCGGCAACAAGAACTACTCCTCCTGGTCGCTGCGCCCCTGGGTGCTGATGCGCCAGGCGGGCATCGCGTTCACGGAAGTGGTGGCGCGCTTCGACAGCTTCGACGCGAACTCGCAGTTCAAGGCCACGCTCGCCGGCGTCTCGCCGACGGGCAAGGTGCCGGTGCTCGTCGATGGTGACCTGACCGTCTGGGACACCCTGGCGATTGCCGAACACCTTGCCGAGAGCTTTCCCGAAAAGCACCTCTGGCCGCAGGACAAGGCCGCACGCGCCCAGGCGCGCAGCGTCGCGGCCGAAATGCACAGCGGCTTCGCTGCGCTGCGCGGCGCCTGCCCGATGAACATCGAGGCCCGCCTGCACGATACCGGCGCCCTGCTCTGGCGCGACCGCCCCGCCGTCCGCGCCGACGTGCAGCGCCTGGTGGAGATGTGGAGCGGTCTGCTGGAGCAACACGGCGGCCCCATGCTGTTCGGCCAGTTCAGCATCGCCGACGCCTTCTACGCTCCGGTGTGCATGCGCCTGTCGCGCTACGGGCTGCCGGTGCCTGCCCACATCGCCGCTTACATCGAACGCGTCGAGCAGTTGCCGGCCATGCAGGAATGGATCACCGCCGCCCAGGCGGAGCAGGATTTCCGCGAGTTCGAGGAGCCGTACCGGCTGGCGCGCTGAGGCGCCTCAACCCTGGCGGAACTGCTTGCGCAAATACGGCCGGTGGCGGGCGATGTGTGCCAGCTGCGCCGGCGCGATGCTGCCGCCCAGGGTTTCGTCCTCGGTGTTGAGCACGGCGTTGGCGTGCGCCATGGAGCGTGCCACCACCTCGGCTTCGGCAACACCCTGCTGCGCCGCCAGGTCCATGGCCACGCGGCGCATGGCACGTTGCGAGAGCATCCACATGGCGCCAAAGGCGTCCCAGGCGGCAGCGGCCTCCAGCGCTTTTTCGCGGTCGGCCAGGATCTCGCTGAGCGGCTTGGCCAGGATGTCCTGCAGCGCGCCCAGCTGCGCCTGCAACGCCTCGCGTTCCGCCTGCAAGGCGGCGGCAGCGGCGTTGGCGGCGGCGTCCGGCGCCGGCGGCACGGGCAGGCTGCCGTGGGGGTTGGGCTGGGCAATGGTGAGCGAGGACGACAAGGACATGGCGATGGACTCCGGCGCGCCGGCGGCCTCCCGCCCTAAACTCGCGCCATGCAAATCTACATGGTGGGGGGCGCCGTGCGCGATCGGCTGCTCGGCCGCCCCGTGAACGACCACGACTGGGTGGTGGTGGGCGCCACGCCCGAACAGATGATCGCGCAGGGCTACCTGCCCGTGGGGCGCGACTTCCCGGTCTTTTTGCACCCGCAGACGCGCGAGGAATACGCGCTGGCCCGCACCGAGCGCAAGAGCGGGCGCGGCTACCGGGGCTTTGCGGTGCAGACTTCGCCCGACGTGACGCTGGAGGAAGACCTCTCGCGGCGCGACCTTACTATCAATGCAATAGCTAGTAGCGTAGACGCGGCGGGCGCTAAGGTCATTTTTGACCCCTATTCTGGTACCAACGACCTGCACAACAAGGTGCTGCGCCACGTCACCGACGCCTTCCACGACGACCCGGTGCGCATCCTGCGCGTGGCGCGCTTTGCGGCGCGCTTCACCGATTTTTCCGTAGCCCCCGAGACGATGGCGCTGATGCGCTCCATGGTGGCGCATGGCGAGGCCGACCACCTGGTGGCCGAGCGCGTGTGGCAGGAGCTGGCACGCGGGCTGATGGAAGAGCAGCCCTCGCGCATGTTCGAGGTACTGCGCCAGTGCGGCGCGCTGAAGGTGGTGCTGCCCGAGGTGGACCGCCTGTGGGGCGTGCCCCAGCGCGCCGACTACCACCCCGAGATCGACACCGGCGTGCACCTGATGATGGTGCTGGACATGGCGGCGCGCCTGCAGGCCCCGCTGGCCGTGCGCTTTGCCTGCCTCACGCACGACCTGGGCAAGGGCACCACACCGCCCGACGTGCTGCCGCGCCACATCGGCCACGAGCAGCGCAGCGCCCAGTTGCTCAAGGGCCTGTGCGAGCGCCTGCGCGTGCCCACGGACTGCCGCGAGCTGGCCGACGTGGTGGCGCGCGAGCACGGCAACATCCACCGCAGCGGCGACCTGGGTGCAGCCGCGCTGGTGCGGTTGCTGGAGCGCTGCGACGCGATCCGCAAACCGGCGCGGCTGGACGAAATTCTGCTGGCCTGCGAGTGCGACGCACGCGGGCGCCTGCACTTCGAGGAATCGCCCTACCCGCAGCGCGCGCGCATCAACGCCGCGCTGGCTGCCGTGCAATCGGTTGCTACCAGTGTGATAGCTGCTCACGCAGCATCCAAGGGCGTTACAGGCCAAAAAGTGGGTGAACTGATCCACGCCGCGCGCGTGGAGGCCGTGGCCCGGTGGCTGGCCCAGCCCGCGCAGTGACACCAGCCCCGTTCACCAGCGCAGCACGCGCGGCCCCAGCCAGGCCCCCACCAGGGTGGGCAGGGCCATGCCCACGAGATACCACACGGCCAGGAAGGGCGCGGCCATCTCGGGGCAATGCAGCGCGTAGGCCAGCGCACCCAGCGCGCCCGCCAGCAGCCCGGCCCCGGCACCCGCCCAGGCCAGGCGCGTGGGCGCCGCGCCGCGCAGCGCCCACAGGCTGGCCACCAGGGCCGGCAGCGACAGCGCCGCAATGTTGAAGGCGCAGGTGCGCCAGGTGCTGCCCAGCACCAGGGGCAGGCGCTCGGCGGGGCCGGCCTGGCCCAGCGCCACGGCGGCCAGGCCCCACAGCACCAGCGGCGGCAGCGCCAGCAGCACCAGGCTGTGCCCCAGTCCCATGCCGGGCCGCGCCAGGCGGCGCAGCACGGCCAGGCAACCGGCGGCCAGCAGGGCGGCAAACACCAGCTTGCCCCAGAACATGGGCAGCGCCATGTCCTGCGCCAGCCCGGGCCGCACGCCGAACAGCACCAGCATCAGCACCAGCGCGCCCAGCCAGCCCCCGGCCGCCGCGAGGGCAAAGCGCCGCTCGATGGCGCGCGGCGCCACCGGCTCGGCGTCCTGCGCCAGCAGGCCAATCAGTTCATCGGTTCTCATGTCGTTCCCCTTGGAGCTTGTTCATGATCTTTTCATGGAGCCCGTTGCCCCGCCCAGGTGGTGGCTGCAAGGCGCACACCGCAGCCGGGCTGGTGGCCCGGCGAGGATTTGCAACGCCGCAGACGCCACCTGGGCGGGGCAACCCTTCGGGCAAGGCAGCAAAACGCCGCACTCCGCGTTACACGCCTTGTCCAGGCCACCAGCATGGCCTGCGGCGTGCGCCTTGATTGCGGCGTTTTGCTGCCTTGCGGGCACCATGAAAAGATCATGAACAAGCTCTTATGCGGACGGCCAGGGCCTTGAGCCCCCGGTGCACGCCGACCTTGACCGCCGATTCCGACAGCCCCGTGATACGCGCCGTTTCCACCACCGACAGACCTTCGAGCTTGACGTGCACGATGGGCAGGCGCTGGCGGTCGGGCAGCGTTTGCAGCAACTGGCCCAAGTCGCGCCGCGCCTGCGCGGCCTCGCTGTCGCTGCTGGAAAACAGCTCCTGCGCATCGTCCAGCGGCACGTCGAGCGCGCCCTTGGCCGCGTGCGCGCGCAGCCAGTCGATGAGCTTGTAGCGCGCGATCGCATGCGCCCAGGCCGTCACCGGCAGGTCGGGCCGGTAGGTGTGGCGCTGGTTGTGCACGGCGAGCAGGGTTTCCTGCACGAGGTCCTCCACTTCATCGGGCCGCTGGGCCAGGCGGCGGCGCAAAAAGGCCCGCAGGTGCGCGCTCAGCTCCTTCAGAAAGCGCTGGTAGGCGTCGCTGTCGCCCGCCAGGCCCTGCAGCAGCAGCGGGCGCAGCCGCTGTTCAATCTCCATGGCGTCTCCCTCGCTGGTATTCGGGGCCGGCGCGTGGCCGGTTACACGGGGATGAAGAAATATTTTTTCCACCGGCAGCGTAACCCGTGCCGAGGCACCCACGAATTACAGCGCAGACCGGCCGGATGCGCACGCACCCCGGAGGCGGTCTGGATCTTTCATTCACCCCAGGAGAAACCACCATGACTTCCAGCACCCTCACCCTCGGCGCACTGGCCTTTGCCGCCCTCGCCTCCGGCGCCGCCCTGGCGCAGTCCGACAGCATGAACAAGTCCGGCGACATGGCGAAACCCGCCATGGAAAAGTGCTACGGCGTCTCCATGGCCGGCAAGAACGACTGCGCCGCCGGCCCCGGCACCACCTGCGCGGGCACCGCCAAGGTGGACTACCAGGGCAACGCCTGGAAGTACGTTCCCGCAGGCACCTGCACCAGCATCAAGACGCCCAAGGGCATGGGCTCCCTCAGCGCCATCAAGGCCTGATCCCCGATAGGTGCGCCCCATGCCCCACCCACTCACCGCAGGCCTGGGCCTCAAGCCCCAGCACTATGACGAGGCCCTGCACTGCACCGCCAGCGGCCTGTGGTGGGAGGTGCACCCCGAAAACTACCTGGCCGATGGCGGCCCGCGCCTGGCCTGGCTCGAAGCCAGCCGGGCGCGGCACCCGGTGTCGCTGCATGGCGTGTCGCTCTCGCTCGCGGCCGATGCGCCGCCCGATGCGGGCCACCTGCGGCGCCTGGCGCAACTGGCGCGGCGCATCGAGCCCGCGCTGGTGTCCGAGCACCTGGCCTGGTCGGCCTGGCGCGGGCGCTACCACCCGGACCTGCTGCCCTTTCCGCGCACGCACGAGGCGCTGGCGCGCATCGCGGCCAACATCAGCGCCACGCAGGACGCCCTGGGCCGCGCCATCGCCATCGAGAACCCCACGCACTACCTGCACCTCGACGGGCACGACTGGTCCGAGACCGATTTCCTGGCCGAGCTGGTGGGCCGCACCGGCTGCGGTCTGCTGTTGGACGTGAACAACGTGTACCTCAGCGCGCACAACCTGGGCACGCGCGCCAGCGACTACCTGGACGCCTTTCCGGTGCAGGCCATCACCGAGATCCACCTCGCAGGCCACCATGCCGACCCACGCCTGGGCGCCGCCCTGCTGATCGACAGCCACGACGCGCCCGTGGCCGAGCCCGTGTGGGCGCTGTACGAGCGCCTGATCGCGCGTACCGGCCCCCGGCCCACGCTGATCGAGCGCGACGACGCGATTCCGCCCCTGCCCGAGCTGCTGGTCGAGCGCGAGCGCGCGCACCGCGTCCTCACCACACCGGAGGCCCTGCCATGCACCTGAGCGACTTCCAGGACGGCCTGGCCAGCGCCCTGCTGCCCGCGCCCGGCGCCAACACGCCACCGCCCGCCTGGCTGGACGCGCTGCTGGCCCAGCCCGGCTTTGCCGTGTACCGCAACACCGTGGCCCAGGGCTGCATCGACGCGCTGCTGGCCAACTACCCCGCAGTGCAGGCCCTGGTCGGCACCGACTGGCTGCGCGCGGCGGCGCACGCCTTCGTGCACCAGCATCCGCCCAACGACGGACGGCTGATGGGCTATGGCGCGGGCTTTGCTGAATTTCTGGAAGGCTTTGGCCCGGCTGACCGCCTGCCCTACCTGGGCGCCGTGGCGCGGCTGGACCGCTGCTGGACCGAAGCCCACCTCGCCGCCGACGCGCCTACCCTGCAAGCCGCCTGGCTGGCCCGGCAACCGCCCGAAGCCCTGGCGCTGCTGCGCCTGCGGCCCCACCCGGCCGCGCGCTGGCAGTGGTGCGCAGCGCACCCGGCCTACCAGCTGTGGCAGCGCCAGCGTGCCGGTCTGCCCTGGGATGACATGCTGCCCTGGCAGGGCGAAGGCGCCCTGCTGACGCGCCCACACGACGCCGTGCAGTGGGCGCCCCTGCCCCGCGCGGGCTGCGCGCTGCTGGACGCCTGCGCCGCCGGCGCCCCCTTTGAACACGCCGCCGCCCAGGCGCTGCAAGCCGACCCCGGCGCCGACCTGCCCGCGCTCGTGGCGCTGCTGCTGCGCACCGGCGCCCTGCGCGCGCCCGAAACCCCTTGGCCCTAGGAGGCCCCCATGCACACCACCCCTTCCCCGATCGACCTTGTCCCGGCATCCCACCCCGGCCTGCGCGGGCTGTGGAACGGCCTGGCCCGGCGGCTGGAGCAACTGACACCGCACGGCCTGATCGCGCTGGCTGCGCGCTTCGCGCTGGCGGGCATTTTCTGGATGTCGGGCCGCACCAAGGTGGAGGGTGTGTTCACGATCACCGACACCACCTACCTGCTGTTTCGCGAGGAATACAAGCTGCCGCTGATCCCCCCGGAATGGGCGGCGCCCATGGCCACTGTGGCCGAACATGTGTTCCCGGTGCTGCTGGTGCTGGGGCTGGCCACGCGCCTGTCGGCGCTGGCGCTGCTGGGCATGACGCTGGTGATCCAGGTCTTTGTGTACCCGGACGCCTGGCCCACGCACCTGTCGTGGGCGGCGCTGATGCTTTACCTTGCCGGGCGCGGCGCGGGTGCGGCTTCGTTCGACCGAGCCCTCGGATTGCGCTGAGGTCTTCCGATCAGAGCACGCTGCGGACCCAGCGCTCGATGTCCGCCGCCCCCAGCGCGCCCGAAATGCGCGCCATCTCGAGCCCGCCCTGGAACAGCACCATGGTCGGAATGCTGCGGATGTTGTAGGGCGCCGCCACCTGTGGATGCGCTTCGGTGTCGAGCTTGGCCAGCCGCAACTGCGGCTCCAGTGCGCGCGCCGCCTGCGCAAAGGCCGGCGCCATCTGGCGGCACGGCCCGCACCAGGGCGCCCAGAAATCGACCAGCACCGGGATGTGGCTGCGCTGCACATGCTTGGCAAAGCTGGTGGCGTCCAGCGCCAGCGGCGCGCCCGTGAACAGGGGCTGGTGGCAACTGCCGCAGTCGGGCGCGTTCCCCAGCTGCGCTGCCTGAACGCGGTTGGTGGTGTGGCAATGGGGGCAGACGATGTGCAGGGATTCGGTCATGGGGGTGCGTGCTCCGGGTGGCAATGCCGCGCAGATGGCGGCGGCAGGCCCGTGATTCAAGAGCGCCGCTGCGCGCCGGCCAACGGTCTGCTAAGGTAACCGCCCATGTCCGCATTGCCCTCGCTGACTGCGCGCCACGCGCTTTTTCTCGATTTCGACGGTACGCTCACCGACATCGCGGCGCAGCCGCACGCGGTGCAGGTCCCTGCCGGGCTCACCGCCACCTTGGCCGCGCTGGAGCGCCTGCTGGGCGGTGCGCTGGCCATCGTCACCGGCCGCCTGCAGAGCGATATCGACGGCTTCCTCGCCTTGCCCGGCTTGCCGCTGGCGAGTGAGCATGGCGCCGAATTCCGGCTCGGTGGCGCGCACTTTCCCGCCGCGGCACTCCCGGCGCTCGCGCCGGTGCGCCAGGCCGCCGAGCAGCTGGCTGAACGTTGTCCGGGCCTGCTGGTCGAAGCCAAGCGCGCCGGCGTGGCCCTGCATTTCCGCCAGGCTCCGCACCTGGAACCGCTCTGCCGCGAAACGCTGGAGCGGGCCATGCAAGGCTTCACCGGCCTGGAACTGCTCAGCGGCAAATGCGTGTACGAAGTCAAGCCCGCCGGCGTGCACAAGGGCCGGGCGATTGCCGAATTCATGCGCCAGCCGCCTTTCGCCGGACGCATTCCCCTGTTCGCCGGCGACGACGTCACCGACGAGGCCGGCTTTGCCACCGCCCTGGAGCTCGGCGGCACGGCCATCAAGGTCGGCGACGGCATCACCCAAGCCCCCTTCCGCTGCCCCACGCCGACGGCCCTGCGCGCATGGCTGACGGCGTCGCGCAGCGCCCTGGAGTCCGCCCCATGAGCGCCGCGCCGGGCCGTTCCCAAGCAAGCTCGCACCGCAGCCCGCAGGGCGAAGGTACCCATATGAACGACGCGTTCCAACCCCACTTGACCGCCCCGCTGCCGGGCTCGCTCGCGCTGGGCATGATCGGCAACTGCGCCATCAGCGCGCTGGTCGACGCCCAGGCACGCATGGTCTGGTGCTGCCTGCCGCGCTTCGACGGCGATCCGGTGTTCAATGCCTTGCTGGAGCCCGGCGAGGATGCCAGCCACTTCGCCATCGAGGTCGAGAATCTCGCCTCGACCGAGCAGCACTACGAGCCCAACACCGCCATCCTGCGCACGCGCCTGCTCGACCAGGCCGGCCACGGCATCGAAATCAGCGATTTCGCGCCGCGCTTTTTCAGCCGCTCGCGCGTGTTCCGGCCGATGACGCTGGTGCGCCGGGTGCGGCTGCTGCAGGGCTCGCCGCGCATCCGCGTGGTGCTCAAGCCCCGATTCGACTGGGGCCAGAGCACGCCGCGCGTGACGCGCGGCAGCAACCACATCCGCTTTGTCGGCGAACACATGACGCTGCGCCTGTCGACCGACGCGCCCGTCTCGCACGTGCTCTCGGGCCAGCCCTACGTGCTAACGCGCGAGCAGAGCTTCATTCTCGGCGCCGACGAGACCCTGGACCACGGCATCGCCGACACCGCGCGCATGTTCGAGCAGGAGACGCTGGACTACTGGCGCCACTGGAGCCAGCGGCTGGCGGTGCCACTCGAATGGCAGGAGGCGGTGATCCGCGCCGCCATCACGCTCAAGCTCTCGCTGTTCGAGGACACCGGCGCCATCGTGGCGGCCATGACCACCAGCATTCCCGAATCCGCGCACAGCGGGCGCAACTGGGACTACCGCTACTGCTGGCTGCGCGACGCATTCTTCGTCGTGCGCGCGCTCAACAGCCTGTCCGAAGTGGCCACCATGGAGGACTACCTGCGCTGGCTGGGCAATGTGGTGGTGGACGCCGGCAGCGGCCACATCCAGCCGCTCTACGGCATCGGACTGGAACGCGAGTTGCCCGAATCGACCGTACCCACGCTGGCCGGCTACCGCGGCATGGGCCCGGTGCGCGTGGGGAACCAGGCCGCCGAGCACTTCCAGCACGACGTGTACGGCAACATCATCCTGGGCGCAGCGCAGGCCTTCCACGACCACCGCCTGCTGTACCGCGCCGGCGCCGCCGACTTCACGCGCCTGGAACTGGTCGGCGAGCAGGCGGTGCGCGTCTACGGCCAGCCCGACGCCGGCATGTGGGAGCTGCGCACGCGCGCCCGGGTGCACACGTCGTCCGCGCTCATGAGTTGGGCCGCCTGCGACCGGCTCGCCAAGATCGCCGCCGTACTCGCTCTGCCTGAACGCGCCAGCTACTGGAGCGGCCACGCGGCGCGCATGCAGCACGAAATCCTGGAGCGCTCCTGGAGCGAGAAGCGCCAGGCCTTCGCCGAGAGCTTCGGCGGCCACGAACTCGACGCCAGCGTGCTGCTGATGGCCGAGGTCGGCCTGATCGACGCGCGCGACCCACGCTTCGTCAGCACCGTCGAGGCGATGGAAAAAAGCCTGTGCGACGGTCCCTACATGCGCCGCTACGAGGCGGCGGACGATTTCGGCAAACCCGAAACCGCATTCAACATCTGCACCTTCTGGCGCATCGACGCCCTCGCGCGCATCGGCCGCCGACAGGAGGCGCGGGAAATCTTCGAAACCATGCTGGCCGCCCGCAACCCGCTCGGCCTGCTGTCGGAAGACACGCATCCGGTGAGCGGCGAAATGTGGGGCAACTTCCCGCAAACGTATTCCATGGTGGGCATCATCAACGCCGCAGTGCGGCTCTCGGCTCCATGGGACAGCGTGATTTGAGGCAGCGTCCGACAGACCGGCGCACGCAACCGGGAGACGATGCGCCGTGATGTCCACCAGCCGCCTCGTCGTTGTTTCCAACCGCCTCGCCGACCCGCGCAAGCCCGCTGCGGGCGGCCTGGCGGTGGCGCTCGGCGAGGCGCTGTCGAAAAGCGGCGGCCTCTGGTTTGGCTGGAGCGGCACGGTGGACGAGCCGGGAACGCCGGGCGAATGCCGGCTGCACACGCGCCAGGCCGGGCGGGTAACGCTGGCCGAGATCGGGCTCAGCCGTGAAGACCACGACAGCTACTACCTGGGCTACAGCAACAGCGTCCTGTGGCCGGTGTTCCATTGCCGGCTCGACCTGGCGGACTTTGAATCCGGCGCCGTGGCCGGCTACCGCCGTGTCAACCGCATGATGGCGCGTACGCTCCTGCCGCTGCTCCGGGACGACGACGTGATCTGGGTGCACGACTACCACCTGATCCCGCTTGCGGCCGAGCTGCGCGCGCTGGGCTGCCGGCAGCGGATCGGGTTCTTCCTGCACATCCCGCTGCCACCGCCGGTGATCCTGGCCGCGATTCCGCAGCACCAGTGGCTGATGCGCTCGCTGTTCGCCTACGATCTGGTAGGCCTGCAAAGCGAGACCGACATGCAGCACTTCGACCGCTACGTCCTGGAGGAAGCCCAGGCCGAGCGCGTGGGGCCGCACCTGTACCGCGCGTTCGGCGCCGTGGTGCGGGCGCAGGCCTTCCCGATCGGCATCGACGTGGAGGAATTCGAGCGCCTGGGCCAGGCACGTGAGGCCGTCGAGACCTGTGATCGCATGCGCGAGGAATACGCGCGCCGGCGCCTGTTGCTGGGCATCGACCGGCTCGACTATTCCAAGGGCCTGCCGCAACGCGTGCGCGCCTTCCGCAACATGCTCCAGCGTTACCCGGAGACGCACAGCGACGCCACGCTGATCATGATCGCCTCGCCCTCGCGCGACTCGGTGAATGCCTATTCGGACCTGCGCCAGGAGCTGGAAGGCCTGTGCGGCGCCACCAACGGCGACTACGGCGAGCTCGACTGGATGCCGGTGCGCTACATCCACCGCATGGTGCCGCGCAAGCGCATTCCCGGCTTGTGCCGCGCCGCCTGCGTGGGCCTGGTGACGCCGCTGCGCGACGGCATGAATCTCGTCGCCAAGGAGTACGTGGTGGCGCAGGAGCCCGAAGACCCCGGCGTGCTGGTGCTCTCGCGCTTCGCCGGTGCGGCCGAGCAGCTCAAGGAAGCGTTGCTGGTGAACCCCTACGACACCACGGGCATGGCCGACGTGATCCACCGTGCGCTGCACATGCCGCTGGAAGAACGCCAGCGCCGCCACCGCGCGCTGGTGGCCAACATCCGCGCGTTCGATGTGCACTGGTGGCGCGCGAGCTTCCTGAAAGCGCTGGCAGAAGCCGACACCGACACCCAGGTGTTCAGGCCCCCAGCCATTTCACGAGCAGACTCACCAGCACACTGACCAGCACGGTGCTGGCCAATGGCACGAACACGTCGCGGCCGAACAGCCGGAACCGCAGGTCGCCCGGCAACCGGCCCAGGCCCAGGCGCTGCAACCACGGCGTCAGGCTGTTGACGAGCAACAGCACCACGAAGACAGCGAGCAGCCAGCGGACCATGCCTGGACTGTACCGGTCCTCTCGCCCGCGCCCGGCACGCGGCACGAAAACCCCGTGGTATTTTCCGGCCACCAAGCCTGCGCCTCCGAGAAGAAGGGTCATCCATGCGCCTGCGGCATATCGAGGTTTTCAACGCCGTCATGCTGACGGGCAGCGTGAGCGCCGCCGCGCGCCTGATCAACATCACCCAGCCGGCCGTCAGCCGCACGCTGCAGCATGCCGAGCTGCAGCTCGGCTTCGCCCTTTTCCAGCGCGTGCGCGGGCGGCTCAAGCCCACCCTGGAAGCGCAGACGCTCTACCCGCTCATCGAGCGCCTGTTCGCCCAGCTCGACGAGGTGCAGCGCCTCTCGGCCAGCCTGCAGGTCGGTCGCGGCCAGGGGGAGCTGCGTGTGCTGACGGTACTGGCACTGAGCTACGAGGTGTTCCCGCGCGCCATGCAGCTCTTTCGCGCGAAGTATCCGGGTGTGGTGGTGCACCACCAGGCGCTGCACTCGCCGCAGATCGTGTCGTCCCTGGTGTTGCAGGAGTCGGACGTGGGCTACGTCTTCAGCGCCGCGTCGCACCCCGCGCTGACGCAGGAGCGTCTGGCCGAGCGGCGCGTGGTCTGCGCGGTGCCCAAGGGCCTGCTCACGGCGCGGCAGGCCGCCGGGGGCACGCTGACCATGGCGCAGCTCGCGGGCCTGCCGGTCATTGGCCTGGACGGGCGCGACCCGCTGGGTATGGTGCTGGGCCATGCGCTGCAGAACAGCGAAACGCGGCTGCGCGAGGTGATGTCGGTGCAGACCTACCACGTCGCCCTCGCGCTGGCGCACCACGGCGTGGGCGTGGCGCTGGTCGAATCCTGCACCGCCGCATCCGCCGACCTCGACAAGGTGGACATCCTTGCGCTGGAGCCCGCCATCGCCACCACGGTGCACGCGCTGCGACCTACGGCGCGCCCCAATTCGGTGATGGCGCGGCACTTCGCACGCTGCATGCAGCAGGCGCTGACGCAGATCGTTTGATATCCATCGACACCCCCCTGAATCGCTTCGCGCCTTCCCCCCGCTCTCGCACTGCTGCGCCCTGCGGGCAGGGGGACGCAGCCAGTGCGGCGGGGCGGCCCTTGCACGGCTGCCCCCGCCTGGGCCGTGCCGGTCTGATGGGCTGTGGGCGACGCACAGCGGAGCGCTATGGATAACTGAAATGCCGAATCATCCAAAAAAGATAGCTACAGGTGCTTATTGGATAAGCGCTAGAGCCTGATTTGGCTTGAAACCAGCCGCGCCACGCGCTCTGCGCTGCCAAAGGCCAGCGTGAAACCCAGCGCCCCATGCCCGGTGTTCAGCACGAGGTTGCGCGGCCCGCCCGCGGCCACCCCCGTCACCGGCTCGCCCGTGGGCGTGGCCGGGCGCAGCCCCGCCCAAGGCTCGGCCGCGCCGTAGTCGCCGCCCCCGGGGAACACGTCGCGCGCGGTCGCAACCAGCGAGGCGATGCGCTCGGGCGCGATGCGCCGGTCTTCGCCGCGCAGCTCGACCATGCCCGCCACGCGCAGGCGCCCGCCCACGCGGGCAAACACCACCTTGCGGGCCGCGTCGGTCACGCTCACGCGGGGCGTTCCGGCCGCGGCATCGGGTGCGGGCACGGTGATGCTGTAGCCCTTGAGCGGGTACACCGGCAGCGCCACGCCGAGCGGGCGCACCAGCGCGGGCGAGCCGGTGCCCAGCGACACCACGAAGGCGTCGGCCTCGATCACGCCCTGCGAGGTCTGCACCGCCGCCACGCGGTCGCCCTGCACCACCAAGCGTGCGATGTCCGCGCCCAGAACGAAGCGCACGCCCCCGGCCAGCAGTTGCGCGTGCAGCGCCTGGCAGACCTTGAAGCAGTCGGCCGCGCATTCGCCCGGCGTGTGGATGCCGCCGGCCACGCGCGGCGCGTAGTGGGCCAGCGCGGGTTCGACCTGCACGCATTCGGCGGGCGACAGCGCCGCCTGCACGCTGCCCAGGCGCGCCTGCAGCGCCATCTGGCGGCGCGCGCTGGCAAAGCCCGCCTCGCCCGCATACAGCACCAGCTTGCCGGTGGCGCTGTAATCGCACCCGGCGCCCGTCTCGCGCAGCCAGGCGTCGAAGCCCGCGCGGCTTTCGCCGGCCAGGGCCAGCAGGCGCTGCGTGGTGCGTTCGGAGACGCTGGCGCGGCAGGCTGCCAGGAACCGCAGGGCCCAGGCCCACTGGTGCGGGTCCAGACGCGGGCGCAGTTGCAGCGGCGAATCGGGCGCCAGCAGCAGCCCGGGCAACTGCCGCCAGATGGACGGGTCGGCCAGCGGCTGCACGTAGGCGTAGCTCAACTGCGCGCCGTTGGCGCTGCTGGCGCCGGCGCCGGCCGAGGCGCGGTCCACCACCGTCACCGCGTGGCCGGCACGCCGCAGCGCCCAGGCCGTGGCCAGGCCGACGATGCCCGCACCAAGGACGCAAACGTGGCGCGCAGGAGCGTTATCAGGGTTTTCCATGGAAACAACTGTAGGGGCCGCCCGCACCCCTGACCAATGCCAATGGAATGCACGCCCATGCTTGAAACTCATGGGTTGCGGGCGCTCGCGCCGCAGCGCCATCCATAAACCCAGGACATGGATGGCGGTGAAAAAGGCATTACCCCGCGCGCGCGCTCCTCCGCAACACTGGCGCATTGCCATTTGCACCCACCCTGCCGCCCATGCCCGCCGCCGATACGCACATCGTTCACCGCCACCTGCACCGCCTGCCGCCACGCGCCGTGGCCGGCGAAGGGGTGTACCTGATCGACGCCCAGGGCAAGCGCTACCTGGACGCTTCGGGCGGCGCGGCCGTGTCGTGCGTGGGCCATGGCCACCCGGCGGTGCGGGCGGCCATGCACGCGCAGCTGGACCAGTTGGCCTATGCGCACACCAGCTTCTTCACCACCGAGGTGGCCGAAGAGCTGGCCGACGAGCTGGCCCGCACCGCGCCCACCGGCATGGACCAGGTCTACTTCGTCAGCGGCGGCTCCGAGGCGGTCGAGGCCGCCCTCAAGCTGGCGCGTCAGTATTTCGTGGAGATCGGCCAGCCCCAGCGCCAGCACTTCATTGCCCGGCGCCAGAGCTACCACGGCAACACCCTGGGCGCGCTGGCCGTGGGCGGCAATGCGTGGCGGCGCGCGCAGTTCGCTCCGCTGCTCATCGACGTGGAGCATGTCGCGCCCTGCTACGCCTACCGCGACCAGCGCGAGGACGAATCGCCCGAGCAATATGGCCTGCGCCTGGCGGCCGAGCTGGAGGCGGCCATCGTGCGACTGGGGAGCGACCAGGTGATCGCCTTCGTGGCCGAGACGGTGGGCGGGGCCACGGCCGGCGTGGTCACACCGGTGCCGGGGTACTTCCGGGCGGTGCGCGAGGTCTGCGACCGCCACGGCGTGCTCCTCATCCTGGACGAAGTGATGTGCGGCATGGGCCGCACCGGCACGCTGCACGCCTGCGAGCAGGAAGGCGTGGTGCCCGACCTGATGACGGTGGCCAAGGGCCTGGGCGGCGGCTACCAGCCCATAGGCGCGGTGCTGGCGCAGCGGCGCATTGTCGAGGCGCTGTCGCGCGGCACGGGCTTTTTCCAGCACGGCCACACCTACCTGGGCCACGCCATGGCCTGCGCGGCGGCGCTGGCGGTGCAGCGCGTGATTGCGCAGGACGGCCTGCTGGCGCGCGTGCAGGCGGGCGGCGCACACCTGCGCGGCCTGCTGCAGGCGGCCCTGGGCGATCACCCGCATGTCGGCGACATCCGCGGGCGCGGCCTCTTCTGGGGCATCGAGCTGGTGCAGGACCGGGCCAGCAAGGCGCCGTTCGACCCGGCACTGCGCCTGCACGCCCGCATCAAGGCCGAGGCCTTCGCGCGCGGCCTGCTCGTTTACCCCATGGGAGGCACCGTGGACGGCCGCTATGGTGACCACGTGCTGCTGGCCCCGCCCTTCATCGCCACCGACACCGAGTTGGCACTGATCACCGAACGGCTGGATGCCGCCATCACGGCGGCCATCGCGTCCACATCACCCTGACCCCGAACCATCCTGAAGGAGAAATGCACATGTCCGCGAAATTCGTTCTCAACGCACTGGCCACCGCCGCCACCCTGGCGGCAGCCGTTGCCAGCGCGCCGGCCGTGGCGCAGCAGAAGTTCGTGACCATCGGCACCGGCGGCGTCACCGGCGTGTACTACGCGGCCGGCGGCGCCATCTGCCGCCTGGTCAACAAGGACCGCGCCAAGCACGGTATCCGATGCTCGGTCGAATCCACCGGGGGTTCGGTGTTCAACGTGAACACCATCAAGGCCGGCGAGCTCGACCTCGGCTTCACCCAGTCGGACGTGCAGTTCAACGCCGTCAAGGGCATCGGCCAGTTCAAGGACGCCGGTGCCGTGGGCGACCTGCGCGCCGTGTTCGCCGTGCACCCCGAGCCCTTCACCGTGGTGGCGCGCAAGGAGGCCAATATCGGCAAGTTTGAGGACTTCAAGGGCAAGCGCTTCAACGTGGGCAACCCGGGCTCGGGCACGCGCTCGTCGGCGGAGGAGCTGCTGGCGGCCATGGGCTGGAAGCTCGGCGATTTCTCGCTGGCCTCCGAGCTCAAGGCCGACGAGCACGGCCCCGCCTTGTGCGACGGCAAGATCGACGGCTTCATCTACGGCGTGGGCCACCCCAGCGCCAACATCCAGGACCCCACCACCTCGTGCGGCGCCAAGCTGGTGCCCCTGACCGGCCCGGTGATCGACAAGCTGGTGGCCGACAAGCCCTACTACGCCAAGGTCACCATCCCCGCCGGCCTGTATCCGAACAACCCGCAGGCCACCAACACCTACGGCGTGCTGGCCACCGTGGTGGCATCGAGCAAGACCCCGGCCGACACGGTGTACGCCGTGACCAAGGCCGTGTTCGACAACTTCGACGAATTCAAGAAGCTGCACCCGGCGCTGGCCAACCTCACGCCGCAAAGCATGGTCAAGGACGGCCTGAGCGCACCGCTGCACGAAGGTGCCGCGCGCTACTACAAGGAAAAGGGCTGGATCCAGTAACGCACGGCTACCCCATCGCGCGGGGGGCGAAGGCGACTTCGCCCCCTTTTTTTACCGACCGACCAGAGACGCCGCCATGGCCACCGACATTGAGAAAGCCCCCGAGGCTCTGCAGCAGCTCGTGGCCGACACCGACACGGGCGGGCGCAAGCCCTCGGGGCTGACGAAGCACGTCATCTTTGCCGTCGCGCTGGCCTGGGCCCTGTTCCAGTACTGGTACGCCTCGCCGCTGCCGTTCGCGGTGGGTTGGGGCATCCTGAACGACACCGAGGCGCGCGCCATCCACCTGGCGTTCGCCATGTTCCTGGCCTTCCTGGCCTGGCCGGCGTTCAAGCGCTCGCCGCGCGAGCGTGTGCCCGCCATCGACTGGCTTCTCGCGGCCGTGGCCGCGTTCGCCGCGGCCTACATCATGCTGTTCTACGCGCAGATCGCCACGCGGCCCGGCCAACCCACTGGGCCCGATATCGCCGTGTCCGTGGCCGGGCTGGTGCTGCTGCTCGAAGCCACGCGCCGCGCCATCGGCTGGCCCATGGCGGCGCTGGCGCTGATCTTCCTGGCCTACTGCATGGCCGGGCCGTGGCTGCCCGAGGTGCTGGCGCACAAGGGCGCCTCGCTGTCGCGGCTGATGTCGCACATGTGGCTCACCACCGAGGGGGTGTACGGCATCGCGCTGGGCGTGTCGGCCGGCACCATATTCGTCTATGTGCTGTTCGGCTCGCTGCTCGACCGCGCGGGCGGCGGCAACTACATGATGCAGGTCAGCTTCGCAGCGCTGGGCCATCTGCGCGGCGGCCCAGCCAAGGTAGCGGTGGTCTCGTCGGCACTCAACGGCATGATCTCGGGCTCGTCGGTGTCCAACGTGGTCTCGGGCGGCATCTTCACCATTCCGCTGATGAAGAAGGCGGGCTACGGCGGCGTGAAGGCCGGCGCCATCGAAACCATGAGTTCGGTCAACGGCCAGATCATGCCGCCGGTGATGGGCGCGGCGGCCTTCCTGATGGTGGAGTACGTGGGCATCCCGTATTCCGAGATCGTCAAGCACGCGTTTCTGCCGGCCACGCTGTCGTACATCGGCCTGCTCTACATCGTGCACCTGGAGGCGCTGAAGATGGGGCTTGAGCCCATCCTGCAGACCACCCACAACCCCTGGCGCGTGCGCGTGATGCGCAATCTGATCGGCATGGCGGGCAGCATTGCGGTGGTGTGCGCGCTGTACTACCTGCTGCGCGGCATCGACACGCTGCTGGGCGCCGCCGCGCCCTGGGCCACGGCCGCCGTGGTGCTGGCGCTGTACCTGGTGTCGGTGCAACAGGCCGCGCGCAGCGAAGACCTGCCCGAGGACATCGACATCACCAACCCCAAGCCCCTGCAGACCTGGCCGACGGTGCGCGCCGGGCTCCACTACCTCATGCCCATCGGCATGCTGATCTGGTGCCTGATGGTCGAGGAGATGTCGCCCGCGCTTTCGGCCTTCTGGGCGGTCACGCTGCTCATCGTGCTGATGGTCACGCAGCACGCGCTGATCCAGGGGTTCCGCAGGCAGCGCGCACCCGGTGTGTGGGTCCAGGGGATGCGCAGCGTGGTGGAGGGCTTTCACGACGGCGCGCGCAACATGATCGGCATCGGCGCGGCCACGGCCACCGCCGGCGTCATCGTGGGCGCCATCACGCTCACCGGCCTGGGCCTGCGCATGACGGAGTTCGTGGAGTTCGTCGCCCAGGGCAACGTGTTGATGATGCTGCTGTTCATCGCCTTCGTCTGCCTGGTGCTGGGCCTGGGCGTGCCCACCACGGCCAACTACGTGCTGGTGGCCACGCTCATGGCGCCCGTGGTGGTGGAGCTGGGCGCGCGCTCGGGCCTGGTCATTCCGCTGATCGCCGTGCACCTGTTCGTCTTCTATTACGGGATCATGGGCGACATCACGCCGCCCGTGGGACTGGCCACCTTCGCGGCGGCGGCCATCTCGCACGAGGACGCCATCCAGACCGGCGTCCAGGGCGCCATCTACGCGCTGCGCACCGTCATCCTGCCCTTCATCTGGATCTTCAACACCCAGATCCTGCTGATCGACGTGCACGGCTGGGCCGAGTTGCTGCGCGTGGTCGCGGCCTGCACGCTGGCCACACTGCTGTTTGCCGCCGTCACCATGCTGTGGTTCCGTGTGAAGAGCCGCTGGTGGGAAACGCTGGTGCTGCTGGGCGCGGTGGCCCTGTTGTTCCGACCCGATTTCTTCATGGACCAGCTCTACGCACCCAGCCGCAGCGTACCGGCAGCGCAGGTGTTCGACGTGGCGCGGGACGCCGGCGACAGCGACACGCTGGTGCTGCGCATCAGCGGCACCACCATCGAAGGCGAGGAGATCCGCAAGACCGTGGCCGTGCGCCTCGGCGAGAAGGGCGAGGACGGCCGCAAGCGCCTGGCCGAGGCGGGGCTGCAGCTCGTTCCGCTGGGCGATGCGGTGCAGATCGGGCAGGTGAAGTTCGGCTCACGTGCCCGCAAGGGCGGCTTCGAGCAGGGCTGGGAAGTCGCCAGCGTCGAGCTGCCCACCGACCGCCCCAGCACGCACTGGTTCTACCTGCCCGCACTGCTGCTGGTGGCGCTGGTCTGGTGGAACCAGGGGCGGCGCATGCGCCCGCGCCTGCGCATGCCGGTGGCCGCCGCCGCATGACCCGCATTGCCCTGATCCACGCGCTGGCCCATTCGGTCGCGCCCATCAACACCGCCCTGGCGCGCGACTGGCCCGAAGCGGTGCGCATGAACCTGCTCGACGACAGCCTCTCGGCCGACCTGGCGGCCTCCGGCCGGGGCCTGGACGCCGCGATGCACGCACGTTTTGCGCGCCTGGCGCAGTACGCCGTCGACTGCGGCAGCCAGGGCATTCTGTTCACCTGCTCGGCCTTCGGCCCGTGCATTGAGGCCGTCGCGCGCCAGCATGCGCCGCTGCCCGTGCTGAAACCCAACGAGGCCATGGTGGTCGACGCCGTGGCGCTGGGCGGCCCGATCGGGCTGATCGCCAGCTTCGCGCCCACGCTGCAGTCCATGCCGCCCGAGTTTCCCGCCGGCACCGTGCTGCACACGGCCCTGGTCGCGGAGGCGCTGGCCGCGCTCAACGCCGGCGACGGCGCACGCCACGACGCCCTGGTGGCCGATGCCGCCGAGCAGCTGCGCCAGCAGGGCGCGCAGGTCATTGCGCTGGCGCAGTTCAGCATGGCCCGCGCGCGCGACCCGGTGGCCGCGCGCACCGGCCTGCCGGTGCTGACCACGGTGGACAGCGCGGTGTGCGCGCTGCGCGGGCGCCTGGCCAAAATTTAAGGTCAAATTGGCCTCCAGCGCTTATTCCATAAGCGCTTACAGCCACCAAAATAGGAGTGCTTTCTACAGGCGGTGCGTGCGATCGCCGTGCGCAAAGCCCACGGCGTCCCAGGGCGCCCCCTTGGCCAGCAGCAGCACCTGGAAGAGCTCGCCCATCTCGTGCTCCATGAGCAGCTTGCCGACCATGGCGCGCTCCGGCACGGGCGCGCGCTCCATGGCCTGTGCGATACCGCAGTTGATCAGGAAATGTGCCTGCGTGGTGTAGCCCAGCACCTGCCATTCCTGCCCGGTCGGGAGCGGCTGATCCTGCGCGGCCAGCGCGATGCCGGTGAAGTTCACGTGCGCGGTGATGTCCTTGAGGCCCACCTCCACCAGCGGGTCGTCGTCGGCCCGGTGCGCCCGGTGGCACATCAGCGTGCCCATGTGGCGCTGCGGGTGGTAGTAGGCGCTCTCGCCAAAGCCGTAGTCGATCAGCAGGAGCGCGCCGCGCCGCAGCTTCTCGCCCAGGGTGCGCACGAAGGCTTCGGCCTGGGGGTGGATTTCGGTGAGGTAATCGTGCGTACCCTCGATGGCAACGGGCGGGCGCAGCGCGGTCGGGCGGTCCTGCCAGACGAAGGCGCCGTGCGCCAGCGCGACGCCGCGCTCGTGCCACTGGCCGCCCTGGCGCCGCAGAAGCTGCACCGGCATGGCATCGAGCAGCTCGTTGCCCACCACCACGCCCTCCATGGTCTCGGGCAGGGCGTCCAGCCAGCGCAGCTTGTGCGCGTGCGCGGCCAGGCGCTCCTGCTGGCGCGCGCGCAGGCTCCCGGAGAGGTCGACGATGGTGTAGCGCGCCACCCGCTCGCCGAGCGCGTTCAGCAGCTGCAGCGCAAGCGCGCCCGAGCCGGCGCCGAACTCCCACAGCTCCTCGGTACCGGTGCGCGCGAGTGCCTCGGCGACCTGCACCGCCACGGCCTGGCCGAACAGCGGCGTCATCTCCGGCGCCGTGACGAAATCGCTGCCCGATTCGGGCAGGGCGCCGAACTTGGTGCTGTCGTTGGCGTAGTAGCCCAGGCCCGGCGTGTACAAGGCCAGCGCCATGAAGCGGTCGAAGCCGATCCACCCGCCGGCCGAGGCGATGGCCTGCGCGATGTGCGCCTGCAGGGCGCTCGTTAAACTTGCGGGTTCTGTTGTCACGCCCGCGATTGTCCCCCAATGCCCTCCCCCGACCACCCCAAGGCCGTGCTCGTCACCGGCGGCGCGCGGCGCCTGGGCCGGGAGTTCTGCCTGGCATTTGCGCGCGCCGGCTGGCGCGTGGTGTGCCACTACCAGCATTCGTCGGCTGAGGCCCTGCAGACCTGCGCGGCCGTGCGCGCCTTGGGCCAGGAGGCGCACGCGCTACCCGGCGATCTGGACGCGCCGCAGGGCGTGGCCGCATTGTTCGCCGCCGCCACGGCCGCCCTGGGCGCCGCGCCGGACGCCATCGTGAACAACGCTTCGGTGTTCGAACCCGACAGCGGCACGGATTTTTCGCCGGCGCTGCTGCAGCGCCAGATGCAGGTCAACCTGGCCGCGCCGCTGCAACTGGGCGCCCTGCTGGCCCAGGCCACGCCGCCGGCCTGCGCACCCGTCGTGCTGCACGTGCTCGACCAGAAGGTGTTCAACCTGAACCCCGACTACTTTTCCTACACGCTCTCCAAGCTGGCGCTGGAGCGTGCCGTGGCGCTGCAGGCGCAGGCGCTGGCGCCGCGCGTGCGCGTCTGCGGCATCGCGCCCGGCCTGCTCTACCCGAGCGGCCCGCAGAGCGCGGACAACTTCCAGCGCGCCAGCCGCGTCAACCTGCTGCAGGGCGCCATCGACCCGGCGGACGTGGCGCGCACCGGCGTCTTCCTGGCCGAGAACGCCTCCATCACCGGCATCACCGTCGCCGTCGACAAGGGCCAGCACCTGGTGCCGCTGGCGCGCGACATCATGTTCGTCGCCGAGCAGCTCGGCCCCGGCGCTGCGGGCGCCACGCCATGAACACCGCCCTGCCCGCCGACCCGCTGCTGGCCGATTGCCGGCGCCTTTTCCTGCGCGGCCTGTGCCGCACAGTGCGCATCGGCGTGCACGATTTCGAGCGCGGCGCCGGCCAGCGCATCCTGTTCGACATCGACCTATACGTGCCGCTGGCGCAGAACACGCCGCGGCGCGACCACATCGACGAAGTCGTGGACTACGACTTCGTGCGCCGCGAAGTCACACGCATCCTTGCGCGCGGCCACATCGAGCTGCAGGAAACGCTGTGCGACGCGGTGCTCGACGCCCTGCTGGCGCACCCGCTGGTGGTGGCCGCGCGCGTCTCCACGCGCAAGCCCGACGTGTACGACGACTGCGACGCCGTGGGGGTCGAAGCCTTTCGGGCCAAGCCCCGCCATCCCTGAACTCTCTGCCTGCCACCATGACTGCTCCGGCATCGGGCCACCAGACCCTGACCCTCACCGGCCTGCGCTTCAACGCCAACGTCGGCATCCTGGCGCATGAGAAGAATGCGCCGCAGCCCATCCAGGTGGACGCCGAACTGAGCCTGGGCGCGCAGCCTCTGGCGCCCAGCGACGACGACATCCGCCATGTGCTGGACTACCGGCGCGTGCGCCAGATCATCATCGACGAGTGCACGGCCGAGCACGTGAACCTGCTGGAAACCCTGATCGGCAAGCTCGCGAACCGCCTGATGCAGCTGCCCGGCGTGCAGGGCGTGCGCGTGAAAATCGCCAAACTTGAGATTTTTGGCGACTGCGAAGTCGCCATCCGCATGGAAACCGGTCATTGGTGAAAGAAATGAAGCTCCCCCTGAGTCGCCTTTCGGCGCCTTCCCCCTCTCCTTCGGGAGGGGGACGCAGCCCGCGCGGCGGGGCGGCCCTTGCGCGGCTGCCCGCGCTTGGGCCGTGCCAAGTGCATGCGCTGTTGAAAACTGAGATGCCCCTATGCAAGCAATGATGACGAACGAAGGCCCGTCGCCCTTCAAGATCGAGCGCGAAGCGCACAAGTTGGAGAAACGCCTGTGCCGCGAGGTCGGCAAGGCCATCGTGCAGTACAACATGATCGAAGAGGGCGACAAGGTCATGGTCTGCATGTCGGGCGGCAAGGACAGCTATGCCTTGCTCGACATCCTCATCAAGCTCAAGGCGCGTGCGCCCCTCCACTTCGACCTGGTGGCCGTCAACCTCGACCAGAAGCAGCCAGGCTTCCCGGAGCATGTGCTGCCCGATTATTTGAAGAGCACCGGCGTTCCCTTCCACATCGAGAACGAGGACACCTACAGCATCGTCAAGCGCCTGATCCCCGAGGGCAAGACCACCTGCAGCCTGTGCTCGCGCCTGCGCCGGGGCATCCTGTACCGCGTGGCCGACGAGGTCGGCGCGACAAAAATAGCACTCGGCCACCACCGCGACGACATCCTGCAGACGCTGCTGCTCAACATGTTCTTCGGCGGCAAGCTCAAGAGCATGCCGCCCAAGCTGGTGAGCGACGACGGCCGCCACGTGGTCATCCGCCCGCTGGCCTTCGTGAGCGAGAAGGACACCACGCGCTGGGCGGCGCAGCGCAACTTCCCCATCATCCCGTGCAACCTCTGCGGCAGCCAGGAGAACCTGCAGCGCAAGCAGGTCGGCGAGATGCTGCGCGACTGGGAAAAGAAGTACCCCGGCCGCGTCGAAAACATGTTCACCGCGCTGCAGAACGTGGTGCCCAGCCACCTGCTCGACCCGGCGCTGTACGATTTCCAGAACGCGCGTGCCACCGGGGTGGCCGACGAGAACGGCGACAAGGCCTTCGATGCCGAGGAATTCCCGCCGCCGGCGCAACTGCCCGGCATGCAGGTGCTGCGCGTGGAGTGAACGACCGCAAGCCGAGGAGCCCGACCATGCCCACCTTCCTGCTGCGCTGCCTGATCCTCGTGCTGGCCACGGCCGTGCTCGGCGGCTGCGCGGTGCAGCGCAGCGTGGACAGCACGGTGCAGGCGTATTCGGGCCTGGCCACGCTGCCGGCTCCGCCCAGCTACCGGCTCGCACTCCTGCCCTCGCAGCAGGCGCAGGGTGCGGCCTACGCACCCATCGTGCCGCTGGCGCACGCGGCGCTCGCGCGCGCCGGTCTGCAGCGCGACGACGCCGCCCCGCGCTGGATCGCCGAAATCGGCGTGCGCACCGGCACCGCGTACGCCGACGGGCCCTGGTACCCGCAAGGCCCTTGGGGCGCATGGGGCCCCGGCTGGGGCCACCGCCCGGGCCTGCGCGCCGGCTGGATGCTGCGCGAGATGCCGCCGCTCCTCTACCGCCACGAGGTGCGCCTGGTGCTGCGCGACGCCGCCACGCAGCAAACGGTGTACGAAACCTCGGCCAGCAACGAAGACGTCTGGACCGACACGCCGCGCATCTTCGGCGTGCTCTTCGACGCCGCCCTGGCGGGTTTTCCCACGCCCCCGGCCGGGCCGCGCCAGGTGCACCTGCCCATGCCGGGAGAGTGACGATGGACGCCACGCGCATCATCGCCATCCGCCACGGGGAAACCCCCTGGAACGTGGACACGCGCATCCAGGGCCACCGCGATATCCCCCTCAACGACCGGGGCCGCTGGCAGGCGGCGCAGGTGGCGCGCGCGCTGGCCGGCGAACCGATCGCCGCGGTCTACGCCAGCGACCTGCTGCGTGCGCACGCCACGGGCGCGGCCATCGCCGAGGCCGCGGGCGCGCCGCTGCACCCCGAGCCGGACCTGCGTGAGCGCAGCTTCGGCGAACTGGAGGGCCGCACCTTTGCGGAAATCGAGGCCGCGCTGCCCGAGCAGGCGCGGCGCTGGCGCCAGCGCGACCCGCATTTCGCCCCCGAGGGCGGCGAGAGCCTGACGCTGCTGCGCGCACGCATTGCCGAGGTCACCGCGCGCCTGGCCGCGCGCCACCTGGGCCAGCAGATCGTGCTGGTGGCGCATGGCGGCGTGCTCGACGTGCTCTACCGTCTGGCCACCGGCCAGGAGTTGCAGGCACCGCGCACCTGGCTGCTGGCCAACGCCGCGGTGAACCGCCTGCTCTGGACGCCCGAGGCGCTGACCCTGGTGGGCTGGGGCGATACCGGCCACCTGGACAGCGCGGCGCGCGAAGAAATCACCGCCTGACGTGATGTCAACGACCCACGCACCCCCCGCCCGGCCGCTGGCGCTCCCACTCAGCCTGCTGCACACACTGGCCATGGCGCTGGCGACCTGGGCGCTGGCGTCGCAGGCCGGGGCGCTGCCGCGCGCGCACACGCTGGTGTGGCTGCTGGCGCTCTGCGCGGCGGCGCTGACCGTGGTGGCGGCACGCCGTGGGCGCATCGCGCACTGTGAGCTGTGCATGCTCGAAGCGAGTGCGCTGGCGGCGGCGACCGCCGCCACGGGCGCCTGGAACTGGCACCTGGCCTTCAAGCCGGCGGCGCTGGTGTTTACTATCGTGTTCGTAGCTACAAACGCTTATGCAGCAAGCGCTAGAGGCCATTTTGACTACAAATCCTGGGGCCTGTTGCTGCTCGGCCTGGCGTGCTCGCTAGCGGGCGACGTGGCGCTGATGCTGCCCGACAGGTTCATCCCCGGCCTGGTGAGCTTTCTGCTGGCGCACCTGGCCTACATCGCCCTGCTGCGGCGCGGCGTGCGCTGGTTCGCGCACCGGGGGGCGCTGGCGGGCACCGTGGGCGTGGGCTCCGCCATGTACGCCTGGCTGTGGCAGGGTGGCCTGCCGGCGGAGCTGCGCATTCCGGTGGCGGTCTACGTGCTGGTCATCGCGCTCATGGCGGCGCAGGCCATTGGCCGCGCCACCGAGCTGCGCACCGGCGCCGCGCGCACCGTGGCGCTGGGCGCCTGCATCTTCATGGCGAGCGATTCGGTGCTGGCGCTGGACCGCTTCGTGCAGCCCGTGCCGCTGGCCATCCTGTGGGTGCTGGCGACCTACTACGCCGCGCAGTTCTGCATCGCGCACGGCATGGTGCGGGGGCTGCGCGACCGACCGACCTGAGCTTCTTTTTTGATAGCTGCAAGCCCAGTCCCATCAAGCGCCAGCAGCCAAAAGGACCTCAAATTTTTGGGCCCTGGCCGCCACCGGCCTCACTGGCCGCGTGCCTGGGCGACGGCGCCCTGAACGTCCTGCCACAGCCCTTCGCCCACTTCGGCGGCAATGCCGGCGTTCACGGCGGCGAGCTTCTCGCGCATGCGGCCCACTTCGGCGGCGGGCAGTTCGTTGATCTGCATGCCCTTGGCCTTGAGGTCGGCCAGCGCCTTGTTCGCCTCCTCGCGCGTGTCCTGGCGCTCGAAGTCGCGGCTTTTCTTCGCGGCGTCCCGCAGCACCTTCTGTTCGGCCGGGCTGAGCGTATCCCAGTACTTCTTGCTGACCAGCACGATCCAGGGGCTGTAGACGTGGTTGGTCACGGTGAGGTATTTCTGCACCTCGTAGAACTTGCTCGACACGATGGTGTTGTAGGGGTTCTCCTGGCCGTCCACGGTGTGCGTCTCAAGCGCGGTGAACAGTTCCGAGAACGGCAGCGGCACGGCGTTCGCGCCCAGCGTCTTGAAACTCTCCAGGAAGACGTTGTTCTGCATCACGCGCAGCTTGATGCCGTTCATATCTTCCAGCTTCGCGACCGGCCGTTTGCTGTTGGTCAGGTTGCGAAAGCCGTTCTCCCAGTAGACGAGGCCCACCAGGCCCTTCTCCTGCAGCTTGTCCATCACCTTCTGGCCCACGGGGCCGTCGAGCACGGCGTCGGCCTCCTTCGCGTTGTTGAACAGGAAGGGCGTGTCCCAGATCGCCATTTCCTTGGTGATGCCGACCAGCGTGGCGGTAGAGCCGACCATCATCTCCTGGGCGCCGCCGATCAGGGCCTGCTGCATCTGCACGTCGCTGCCAAGCGCGGCGGCGCCGATCGCGCGCACCTTCATCTTGCCGCCCGAGGCCTTCTCGACTTCCTGCGCGAAGAGCTTGGTGGCGCGGCCCTGGTTGCTCACTTCGTTCAGGCCGTAGCCGAAGCGGATGATGCGCGGCTTGATGTCCTGGGCGGCCGCCTGGAACGGGATGGCGAAGGCGGCTGCCGACAGGGCGGCCAGCAGGGTACGGCGGAAAGTGATCATGGTTGTCTCCATTGGTGAACGAACGGGGGAAAGAGAAAACTTCAGCGCATCCAGAGCACCGGCGCGGTGACGATCTGCGGGAAGGCCACGAGCAGCGCCAGGATCGCCACGTAGGTGAGCAGGAAGGGGTTCACCCCCTTGATGACGCTGTGCATGGAGATGCGCCCCACGCCCGCGACCACGTTGAGCACCGTGCCCACGGGCGGGGTGATGAGGCCGATGGCGCCGTTGAGCACGAACATCAGCCCGAAATAGACCGGGTCGATGCCGGCCTTGGCGGCAATCGGCAGCATCACGGGCGCGAAGATCAGGATGGTGGGCGTGAGGTCCAGCGCAGTGCCGATGAGCACCAGCACGACCATCATCACGGCCATCAGCAGGCGCGGGCTCTCCACCAGCGGGCCGAGCCAGGCGGTGAGCAGGCTGGGCAGGTCGGCCAGCGTGATCATGTAGCTCGCCACCTGCGCGCCGGCGCACAGGAACATCACGATGGCGGTGGTCTTGGCGGCGCGCACCAGCACGGCGTGGATGTCGGCCAAGCGCATTTCGCGGTGCACGAACAGCGCCACCGCAAGCGCGTAGAACGCGGCCACGACAGCGGCCTCGGTGGGCGTGAACACGCCGGACTTCATGCCACCAATGATGATGAGCGGCATCAGCATGGCCCAGAAGGCCCGGGCCGTGGCGACGAGGCGAGCGCGCACCGGCAGCGGCGCGCCTTGCGGCAGGTCCAGGCCACGCAGCACCCAGCGCCAGGCGAAGATCAGCCCGGCCCCCATCAGCAGCCCGGGCACGATGCCCGAGATGAACAGCGCCGAGATCGAGGTGTTCGTCGTCACGCCGTAGATCACGAACGGCATGGACGGCGGGATGATGGGCGCGATGATGCCGCCCGACGCGATCAGCCCGGCCGAGGTGTTCATGGGGTAGCCCTGCCGGCGCATCATGGGCAGGAGGATGGTGGCCAGCGCCGCCGTGTCGGCCAGGGCCGAGCCGCTCATGCTGGCCATGAGCACCGCCGCGCCGATCGCCACGTAGCCCAGGCCGCCGCGGATGTGGCCCACCCAGGCCTGCGCCATGTCGATGATGCGCCGGCTGATGCCGCCCGAGTTCATCAGCTCGCCCGCCAGGATGAAAAAGGGCACGGCGAGCAGCGGAAAGCTGTCCACCCCGGCCACCAGGTTCTGGGCCAGCAGCTGCGTGTCCCAGAACTCCAGCACCCAGGCCATGCCGGCACCGGTGAGCACCAGCGCCAGGCCCATGTTCATGCCGGTGCCCATGAGCACCAGCATGCCGATCGAGAAAACCAGGAAGGCCTGCGCCTCCACGCCCATGCCCATGCCCATGCCCATGCCCAGCATCATTCGACCTCCGCGCCGTGGCCCAGGTCCAGCGGCTTGCGCTGCACCAGCTCGACCAGGGCCGCCGCGCCGATGGCCAGGGCGCACAGCAGGGCCGGAAGTGGCAAGAGCGCCGCAGAGTAGCCCAGCACGACCGAGTGGCTGCCCAGACCCACCACCACCTGCTGCCATGCGCCCCAAGCGAGCATCGCGCAGGCGGCGATGACCAGCAGCCGGACCGCGGCGCTGAGCACGGCGAAGGCCAGCGGGCGCCGGCCGAGCAGCCCGGCCAGGCTGGTAAAGGCCATGTGCTCGCCGGCCGGGTAGGCGGCGGCCGCGCCGATGAAGACCATCCACACGAAGAGCAGGCGCGAGAGTTCTTCGCTCGCCGCGATGCCGCTGCCGAAGCCGTAGCGCAGCACCACGTTGACAAACACCGCCAGCGCCATCACGCCCAGGCACGCGGCCATGGCGGTATGCGCCAGCGCCTGCAGGCGCTGCATGCCGGCGGGCCGATCGGGCGGAACCGCCTCGGAAAGGTTCGGGTTCATGCGGCCTCCTCGGCAGCGATCCAGGCCGAAGCCTGCTGTTGCAGGGTGGCGACCGGCAGCAAGGCGTCCAGCCGCAGCACGCCGGGCTCGCCGACGGGGGATTCGAGCGTGTCGAACTGGTTGTCCACCAGGCTGGTGGAGAAGAAATGCGCTCCGGCGCGCGCGGCGACACGCTCGGCGGCGTGCCGGCGGTCGATCTCAAGGAAAACGAAGCGCAAGCCGGCGCAGGCGCTGCGCAGGCGTTCGCGGTAGGACTTCTTCAGGGCCGAGCAGGTGAGCACCGCACCCTGGGGTTGCGCCTGCAGCAGCGCACCCAGGATGCCGAGCCAGCCCTGGCGGTCGGCGTCCGCCAAGGGAATGCCGCGGCGCATCTTGTCGCGGCTGGCCGGGCTGTGGTGGTCGTCGCCTTCGATCAGCGGCAGGCGCTCGGCACGCGCCAGGGCCTCGCCCAGGCTGGACTTGCCGCAGCCGGCTACTCCCATCACCACCACGAACACGGGTTCACAAGCCATTGGTAGCGCTGTCCCACTCACTGTTAAAAAAGCATCCATGGAGGATGCGTCGAAAACTGCTCTCTGACCGTTCCAATTCGGGCTGCCCCTCGGATATCCGCGGGTTTAGGCTTGTGGATGGAGCCCACGCCGCCGCGCCAGCGGCCGCACCACCCTGAGCGACGTGGCGCGCGCGGCCGGTGTGAGCCCGATCACCGCGTCGCGCGCGCTGCGCGGCGAACGCGGCGTGGCGCAGGACCTGGTCCAGCGCGTGAAGGACGCCGCACAGCAACTGGGTTACGTGCCGGACCCCGCCGCCCGCGCCCTGGCCTCGCAGCGCAGCGTGCAAGTGCCGGTGCTGGTGCCGCTTCTGTCCAACGCGCTGTTCGTCGACGTGCTCGACGCGGTTCACCGCACGCTCTTCCCCCACGGCTACCAGGCCCTGATCGGCGTGACGCACTACGACCCGGTGGAAGAGGAGCAGTTGCTGCGCACCTACCTGGCCCACCGCCCGGCGGGCCTGCTGGTCACGGGCTTCGACCGCACCGAGGCAGCGCGCCAGCTCATCGCGGCCAGCGGCGTGCCCTGTGTGCACCTGATGGAAATGACCTCGGCCCCCGGCGTGTATTGCGTCGGTTTCTCGCAGCAGGACGCCGGCCACGCCATGACCGCCCACTTGCTGGAGCGCGGCCGCCGCCGCGTGGCCTTTGTCGCCGCGCAGCTTGACCCGCGCACCATGCAGCGGGCCGAGGGCTACCGCCGGTGCCTGCGCGCCGCGGGCTTGTACGACCCGCGGCTGGAACTCCTCAGCCCCGAGCCGTCTTCGATCCGCCTGGGCGGGGAACTGCTACAGGCGCTGCTGCGCACACGGCCCGAAGTGGACGCGGTGTTCTTCTGCAACGACGACCTGGCCCAGGGCGGCCTGTTGGCGGCGCAGCGCCTGGGGCTTGCCGTGCCCGGTCGCGTGGCCATCGCCGGTTTCAACGACCTGGCCGGCAGCGACCAGATGCCGCCCCCCTTGACCACCGTGCGCACACCGCGCTCGGCCATCGGCGAGGCCAGCGCGCGCATGCTGCTGGCGCTGATGAAGGGCGAGGCGCCGGTGCAGAACTCGGTGGATCTTGGCTTTGAACTGATGGCGCGGGAGAGCAGCTGAGCAGGCCTCAGGCGTCCGCCTGGTTCGCCGGATGCGCCATGACAAACGGCGCCAGCGCTTCACAGTGCGCGGCAATCCGCGCCAGCGTGGGGTACGGGGCCAGGTCCAGCCCGAAGCGGCGGGCGTTGAACACCTGCGGCACCAGGCAGCAGTCGGCCATGCCCGGTGTATCCCCGTGGCAGAAGCGCCCCGTCGGCGCGCCGGGGCGGGTCAGCAGCTCTTCGAACGCAGCGAAGCCGAGCGCAATCCAGTGGCTGGCCCAGGCCTTGCGCCCTTCGTCGCCCGCGCCCAGGGTATCGCCGACGTAGTTGAGCACGCGCAGGTTGCCGAGCGGGTGCACATCGCAGGCAATGGTGAGAGCGAGCGCGCGCACCCGGGCGCGGCCGAGCAGGTCGGCCGGCAGGAGCGGCGCCTCGGGGTAGGCCTCGTCCAGGTACTCCATGATGGCGACCGACTGCGTCAGCACGGCGTCGCCGTCCTGCAGCACCGGCACCAGGCCCGCCGGGTTCACCGCCCGGTAGGCCGGGCTGTGCTGCTCGCCGCCGTCCTTGAGCAGGTGCACCGGAACCGATTCGTAGCCCAGCCCCTTGAGGGCCAGCGCAATGCGCAGGCGGTAGGACGCGGAGCTGCGGAAATAGGTGTAGAGCCTGAGCATGGGCAGCCTTCAAGCCGGCGGGTAGATCTGGCGCACCGTCTGATCGATGGCGCCGAAGATGCTCGCGCCGGCAGCGTCCAGCATCTCGATGCGCACGCGGTCGCCGAAGCGCAGGAATTGCGTGGCCGGCTTGCCACCTTCAATGGTTTCGTACATGCGCACTTCGGCCAGGCAGCAGTAGCCCACGCCGCCGTTGGCGACACTGGAGCCGTGCAGGCTCCCCTGCTTGTTCGACACCGTACCCGAGCCGATGATGGCGCCCGCGCCCAGCACGCGCGTCTTGGCGGCGTGCGCCATGAGTTCGGCGAAGCTGAAGGCCATGTCTTCGCCCGCATCGGGCTCGCCAAAAGGCTGGCCGTTGATGTGTACGCGCAGCCGCCCCTTGAGTTTGCTGCCCTGCCAGGCCGGGCCGAGTTCGTCGGGCGTCACGGCCACGGGCGAGAAGGCGCTTGCCGGTTTCGACTGGAAGAAACCAAAGCCCTTGGCCAGCTCGGCCGGAATGAGATTGCGCAGCGACACGTCGTTGACCAGCATCACCAGCCGGATCGCATCGGCGCAGCGTGCCGCGCTGGAACCCATGGCGACGTCGCCGGTCACCACGGCGACCTCGGCTTCAAGATCTATGCCCCAGTCTTCGCTGATGGCATCGATGGGGTCGCGCGGCCCGACGAACGCGTCCGAACCGCCCTGGTACATCAGCGGATCGGTCCAGAACGAAGCCGGTACCTCGCTGCCGCGCGCCTTGCGCACCAGTTCGACGTGGTTGAGGTAGGCCGACCCGTCCGCCCACTGGTACGCGCGCGGCAATGGCGAATGGCAGGCGCCAGCGTCGAACGCCTGCGCGCCCTGCGCCGTGCCGGCGTTCAGGCTGTCCGAGACCGCCTGCAGCAGGGGCGCCGTGCGCTCCCACGCGTCCAGCGCCGCCTGCAAGGTGGCTGCGATCTGCGGCACGGCGATGCACTGCGAGAGGTCGCGCCGCACGACAACCAGCGTGCCGTCGCGACCACCGGATTTCAGGGTGGCGAGTTTCATGGTCCAAACCTTGGGGATGAGCGGGAGGGGCCGGCGCGCGCAGCGCCGGCGTGCAGGGCGCCCGCCGCCGAAGCGGGGACGCGGAATCCGGGCGCAGGCTTACTTCGCGGCCAGCTGGTCGGTGACTTCCTTGTAGAGGCCTTCACCGACGCTGGGGATGAACATCTTCCATACCGGCTGCACCTTCTCGCGCATGCGGGCGTGCTCGGCGTCGCTCACCTCGTTGACGACCAGGCCCTTGGCAGCCATGGCGGCCTGGGCCGATTTCTCCTGGTCGCGCGCCACGCCGCGCTGGAAGGCACGGGCCTCGACGGCGGCGTCCTTCAGGATCTTGCGGTCGGCTTCACTGAGCTTGTCCCAGAACTTCTTGGACACCAGCGGGATGAAAGCGCCGTAGCTGTGGCGCGTCAGCGAGAGGTACTTCTGCACCTCATTGAGCTTGAGCGCGGCGATCACGGCCGTGGGCGTTCCCTGGCCGTCCACGGTGCGCGTCTCAAGCGCGGTGTAGAGCTCGGGCACGGCCAGCGGCACGGGGTTGGCGCCCAGCGCCTTGATGGTTTCTTGCGAGATCTTGGCCTGGACGGCGCGGAACTTCAGGCCTTCGAAATCTTCGACCTTGGCAATCGGGTGCTTGCTGTTGGTGGCGTTGAAGAAGCCGTTTTCCCAGTACGCCAGGCCCACCAGGCCCTTTTCGGGCAGCATGGCCAGGAGCTTGTCGCCCACCGGGCCGTCCAGCACCTTTTCCGCCTGCTGCACATTGGCGAACAGGAAGGGGAAGTCGAGGATTTCGTATTCCTTGACCATGCCGGTGAGCGTGGTGGTCTGCGGCACGGTGAACTCGATCGTGCCGCCCTGCAGCGCCGAGGTGACCTGCACGTCGTTGCCGAGAGCGCCGGCATAGAAGCCCTTGATCTTGATCTTGCCGCCGCTCTTGGCGTCCACCAGTTCGATGAACTTGGCCACGCCCTGGCCCTGGTGCGATTTTTCCGGCAGGGTGACGGCGAATTTCGCGGTCACCTGGGCCGCTGCCGTCAAGGGGACGGCGACCGCGAAGCTGCCGGCAAGCGCCAGCGCCATCAGTTGGGAAAGAGCTTTCATGGGTTGTCTCCTGGGTTGAAAAGGGGGAAGAAAGTTAGCGCCACCAGCCCGCGGGCACGGTGACCAGCGCCGGGAACAGCACCAGCGCCAGCAGCACGGCCAGCTCGGCCAGCAGGAAGGGCATGACGCCACGCGCCGCCTGGGACAGCGAAATCTTGCCGATGGAGCCGACGACGTTGAGCACCACGCCAACGGGCGGCGTGATCATGCCGAGCGAGCAGTTGATGATGAAGATGACGCCGAAGTAGATCGGGTCGATCCCCGCCGCCGTGATGATGGGCAGGAACACCGGCGTGAAGATCAGCACGATGGGGATGAAGTCCAGTACCATGCCGGAGAGGAAGACCACCAGCATCATGGCCGCGGTCAGGGCGAGGGGGCTGTCTCCCAGCACGCTGAGCCAGCCGCCCACCTGGCCGGGGATGTCGGCGATGGTGATCATGTAGGAGGCCACCATGGCCAGGCTGGCCAGCAGCAGCACCACGGCCGTGGTGCGCGCCGTCACCAGCAGGCAGTGGTACACCGCCGCCGGGGTGAGCTCGCGGTAGATCGCCGCGCCGACGAAGAGCGCGTACGCGGCCGCCACCACCGCCGCCTCGGTCGGCGTGAAGATGCCGAACTTCAGGCCGCCGATGATGATGACCGGCAGCATCAGCGCCCAGAAACCCTTGCCCAGCAGGGCGAGGCGCTCGGGCCAGGGCGTGCGCGGCGCGACCTGCACACTGGCGCGGCGCGAGACCAGCCACCAGGCGATGACGAGCGAGCCGCCCATCATGACGCCGGGCATGATGCCGGCGAGAAACAGCCGCGTAATCGACAGGTTCGCCACCACGCCGAACAGCAGGAAGCCTATGGACGGCGGAATCACCGGCGCGATGATGCCGCCCGCCGCCATCAGCCCGCAGGCGCGCTCGGGGTCGTAACCCGCCTGGCGCATCATGGGCACGAGGATGGCTGCCAACGCCGCCGTATCGGCGACCGCCGAGCCCGACAAGCTGGCCAGCAGGATGGCGGCGAAGATGGCGACGTAACCCAGCCCGCCGCGCAGGTGGCCGACGAAGGCGCCGGCCATTTCGACGATGCGCCGCGAGAGGCCGCCGGCGTTCATGAATTCGCCGGCGAGGATGAAGAACGGCACCGCCATCAGCACGAAGTTGTCGGCCCCGCCGATGGCGTTCTGCACGACGATCTGCGAGTCGAACTGGTCCATCTGCAGCATCAGGCCCACGCCCGAGAACAGCAGCGCGAAAGCGATCGGCATGCCGAGTGCGATGAGCACCAGCAGCACGGAGAGGAACAGGAGGGCGCTCACCGCAGGTCTCCCTGGTGGTTGCCATGCGGTGCATCCGCAGCGACATCGGGCATTTTTTCCAGGATGCGGTCGCCCAGGTTTTTGGTCAGCTCGGGCGGCTCCGGCCCGCGCAGCGTGCGCCAGATATTGGAGGCGATGGCCAGCGCCATGCCCGCGCCGAAGACCAGCGCGACACCGTACAGCCAGCCGTACGAAATGCCCAGCACGGGGTAGGCGTTTTCCAGGTTGATCCTGGTCTGCGCCCAGCCGCCCACCAGGAACATGCCACAGGCCCAGAGCATCAGCGCGCCGGTGAGGACCACCAGCACCTTGCGCCCGGCCATCGGCAGGCGCTCGACCAGACCATCGAAACCGATGTGCGCGCGCTGCACGGAAGCAAGGATGGCGCCGAGGAAGATCAGCCAGACGAAGAGCAGCCGCGAGAGCTCCTCGGACACCGCGATGCCCGAGTTGAACGCGTAGCGCAGCACGACGTTGCCGAAGACCAGCACCGCCATCACCGCCAGGCAGGCGACGATGGCGATCTCCAGCATGCGCACGCAGGCGCGCCCCAAGCGGTTGCCCATGATGCCGTCCTTTCGGTCCCGCGCTCTGTGCTTATTGGGCGACGTAGCTGCCGTCGTGCATCCACGCGGCGTGCTTCGGGGCCTTCTTGGTACGCGCCCACTCGTTGAGCATGTCCCACTTCACGTCGTCGAGCTTCTTCATCATGTCGGGCGTTCCGGTGTTCACGGCCAGTTCCAGGCGGTGGCCGCTCGGGTCGCGGAAGTAGATCGACTTGAAGATGGTGTGCTCGGTCGGGCCGATGACTTCGATGCCGTCGGCCTCCATGCGGGCCTTGGCTTCCATCATCTCCTCCATGCTGCCCACTTCCATGGCCAGGTGCTGCGTCCAGGTGGGGGTGTTGCGGTCGCGGTCCATGGGCGGCTTGGTGGGCAGCTCGAAGAACGCCAGGATATTGCCGTTGCCCGCGTCCAGGAAGATGTGCATGTACGGGTCCGGGTCCTTGGTGGAAGGCACCTCGTCTTCCGCGATGGCGAGGATGAAATCCATGTTCAGGTACTTGCCATACCACTCGACAGTTTGCTTGGCGTCGATGCAGCGGTAGGCCACATGGTGAAACTTCTTGATCTTCATGCGCTTGTCTCCAATCGGGTACGCCGTGCCGGCATCCGTAAGGCCGCCGTGGGGCAGCATGGACACGGCATGCTGCGGGCGGGTCGCAGGCCGCGTACTGGGCGTTGCGATGGATTGAATTAAAGACCGCCCCGATCTATTATTCAAACGCTTTATTTTTCTGCATTCACAAGGCATTTTTATGAATGTCAGCCTGCGGCAGTTGCGTGCGCTGATCGCACTGGTGCGCACCGGGAGCTTCACCCAGGCCGCCGCATCGCTGCACGTGACGCAATCGGCGCTGAGCAGCCTGATCAAGGAACTGGAGCAGAACCTGGGCGTGCGCCTGGTCGAGCGCAGCACGCGCAGTATCGGCCTGACAGAGGCCGGCCGGGGCTTCGTGCCGCTGATCGACAAGATCCTGCAGGACCTCGACGGCGTGCTCGGCGGTATCGACGACCTCAAGGCGCTGCGGCGTGGCCTGGTCCGCGTGGCGGCGCCGCAGCTCATGGCCTGCACGCTGATGCCGGAAGTCATCGCCGCCTACCGTCGCGAGCACCCCGGCGTGCAGGTGCGCCTGTCCGACTGCGCGGTCGACGGCGTGCTCACGCGCGTGGCGGCCGGCGAGGCGGATTTCGGCGTGGGCCCCGAACGCGGCACCGGCCCGGGCATTTCCGGCGAAACGCTGTTTGAAATGCCCTTCATGGTGGTGTTTCCGCCAGGTCACCCGCTGGCGGACCTGCCGCGCGTGGCCTGGAGCGACGCCGTCGCGCACCCCTTCATCGCGCTGCAAGGCCAGTTTGCCGAACGTCTATCGCTCGACCTGCACGGGGCGCTGCGCGAGATCACGCTCAACCCGAGCAACGAGGTCACCTTCATGACCACGGCGCTGAGCATGGCCAGCGCCGGCCTGGGCATCACCGCCTGTCTGCCCTACGCGCGTTCGCTGGTGCACCTCTACCAGTTGCGCATGGCGCCGCTCCACGACCCACAGGTGGTGCGCAAGTTCCTTGTCTACCAACGCAGCGCCGCCACACTCTCCCCGGCGGCGGAAAGCTTCCGGGAGTTCCTGCTGGAATACGTGGCTTCGCACCACTGGAACGCCGCGGGCGAGGCGGCCGCCCTGGCCGCCCCGGGCAGCGCAGCCTCTTCAGGCGGCCACGCCGGCCGCTGACACCACGCCGCCACCGCCGGGCGGCAACACCTGGCGCCCGACAGCCTCGCCGATCATGATCAAAGCCGGCGGCTTGACACCGTGGCGCACGGCCAGCCCGGGCAGCGTGGCCACCGTGCCGACGATGCAGCGCTGCTCGGGCAGCGTGGCGCGCTCGATCAGCGCCGCCGGGGTAGTGGCCGGCAGGCCGTGGGCCACCAGTTGCTCGCAAACCACGGGCAGCGTGGCCACGCCCATGTAGATCACCACCGTCTGCCAGGGGCGCGCGAGCGCGCTCCAATCGAGTTGCACCGTGCGGTCTTCCTGTGCACCTTGCAGGTGCCCGGTGGCGTAGACCAGCATGCCGGCGGTCTCGCGGTGGGTGAGCGGAATGCCCGTTGCCGCCGCAGCCCCTTGGGCGGCGCTGATGCCGGGAATGGTGTCGCAGGCAATGCCGGCCGCGGCAAGCCCTTCCACCTCTTCCCCGCCCCGCCCGAAGACGAAGGGATCACCGCCCTTGAGCCGCACCACCGAGCGCCCCTGGCGCGCGAACTGCACCATCAGCTCAATGATGCCTTCCTGCGGCAGGGTGTGGTCACGGCTTCGCTTGCCCACGTAAATGCGCTCCGCTCCCGGTGCGATGTGGGCGAGCACGGCCTCGGACACCAGGTGGTCGTAGAGCACCAGCTCGGCGTTGGCCAAAACGCGCGCCGCCTTGAGCGTCAGGAGTTCGGGGTCTCCGGGACCGGCCCCCACGAGCGTGACCCGGCCCCACGGCACGGCCTGCGGGTCGGGTGCAGGGCCTGCGGCGCCCGGCGCAACATCGTTCATCGCTTCTCCTGGAGTTCCCATCGCCAAAAAAGCGGCAGCGCCCGCATGCTTGATATCAGTCAAGTACGCAGCGCGGGATAACCCTGATTATTTGTGCGTCTTTGCCCTTGCGCCACGCCATGTTGTATTTCCCTGACCTTTCCCTGTGCATCTCCGCCGGAGAACGCCATGCTTGACCGCCCCATCATCGGCCGCCTTGCGCCCTGGCTGCTCGCCGCAGGCCTGTATTGGATGGGCCAGGGCCTGGCGCGCGCGGAGGCGGTCGATGCCGCCAAGCTGTACCAGCAGCACTGCGCCTCCTGCCACGGCGGCGCGCGCACCGGCGGCATGGGGCCGGCCCTGTTGCCTGAGAGCCTGGAACGCCTGCGCAAGAAGGACGCGCTTGAAGTGGTGCAGCGCGGCCGCGCGGCGACGCAGATGGCCGGCTACGCGCAGCAACTCGCGCCCGAGGAAATCACCGCCGTGGTGGACTGGATCTACCAGCCCGTGGTTCCCGCCCCCGCCTGGAGCGACGCCGACATCCGCGCCTCGCGCACCGAGACGCCCGGCGCCAGGGATCTGCCCGCCCGACCGCGCTGGCAGGCGGACCCGATGAACCTGTTTGTGGTGGTGGAAGCCGGGGACCACCATGTCTCGCTGGTCGATGGCGACCGTTTCGAAGTGCTCCACCGCTTCCCCAGCCGCTACGCACTGCACGGCGGGCCGAAGCTCACCCCGGACGGGCGCTTTGTCTATTTCGGTTCGCGCGACGGCTGGATCACCAAGTACGACCTGTGGAACCTGACCGTGGTGGCCGAGGTGCGCGCGGGCCTGAACATGCGCAACGTCGCCGTCAGCGGCGACGGCCGCTACGTGATGGCGGCCAACTACCTGCCCAGGAACGTGGTGCTGTTCGATACCGACCTGCAACTCGTCAAGCACCTGGACGCAGCAACGCTGGATGGCAAGCTCCATTCGCGCGTTTCCGCCGTGTACGACGCCGCGCCGCGCCAGAGCTTCGTGGTCGCGCTCAAGGACGTCGCCGAGCTCTGGGAGATCTCCTACAACGAGAAAGCTGGCCCCATTTACGACGGGCTGGTGCACGACTACAAGATGGGCGAAGCCATCGCCAAGCCGGGCTTCCTGAACCCGCGTCGCACGCCGCTCGACGAGCCGCTGGACGACTTCTTCTTCGACCCGAGCTACCGGCACGTGCTTGGCTCCACCCGCCCCAAGGCCGGCACCTCGGGCGCACCCACGGCCCAGGTGGTCAACCTGGACGTGCGCCGCAAGATCGCCGACTTGCCGATTGCCGGCATGCCGCACCTGGGATCGGGCATCACCTTCGCCTGGAACGGCACCACCGTGCTCGCCAGCCCCAACCTCAAGGACGGCGCGATTGACGTGATCGACATGCGCACCTGGAAGCCCATCCAGACGGTTCCGACGCCCGGGCCGGGCTTCTTCATCCGCAGCCACGAGAACACGCGCTACGCCTGGGCCGACTCGATGATGAGCCCCACGGCCAGGGACACGCTGACCCTGATCGACAAGAAGGCGCTCGCGCCCGCCGCCACACTGCGCGAACCCGGCCATACGCTGGCGCACACCGAGTTCACCAAGGACGGCCGCTACGCGCTGGTGAGCGTGTGGGACATGGACGGCGCGCTGATCGTCTTCGACGCCGAAACGCTCAAGGAGATCAAGCGCCTGCCCATGAAGAAGCCGGTGGGCAAGTACAACGTGTGGAACAAGATCACACGCTCGGAAGGCACTTCGCATTAGCGCTGCGGGAAAATTTTAGATTAAATTGGCCATCAGCGCTTACTCCATATAGCTTGATAGCTATTATTTGAATAGCTACGTTGTGCCAACGCCCTCGCCCGGCCTGGCCAGGCCCAGCGCCTGCAGCTCCTCGTTGGTGAACACGCGCGAGCGGGTGTGGAAGGCCTTGCCCTCGGGCCCTTCGAGCGAGAACGTGCCGCCGTGGCCCTCGATCACGTCGATGATGAGCTGGGTGTGCTTCCAGGTCTCGTACTGCGCGCGCCCGATGTAGAACGGGCAGCCGCCGATGTCGCCCAGGTACACGTCGCCCGCGCCCATGGTGATCTCACCCGGCAGGTAGCAGTTGGCCGCGCTGTTGTCGCAGCAGCCGCCCGACTGGTGGAACATCAAGTCGGGGCCGTGCTTGGCTTGCAGAAACGCCACCAGCTCCAGCGCGGCGGGGGTGGCGATGACTTTATCGACCATGGTTGTCTCCAGCGAGCGATGCGAAAACAAGCGCGGCCAGTTAAAACAACCAGCCGCGCCCACAGCGTTTCCAGCGGTCCACAAACCGTCCCTGGCTAGGCGTCTCCGTCGCAGACAGTGGCAGCGCCACGGCAAGACGGAGCAACGACGCCAGGGGCGGTTTTTGGACCGCTACCAACAAGATCAGAAGAAGCCGAGCTTGTTTTCGCTGTAGCTGACGAGCAGGTTCTTCGTCTGCTGGTAGTGGTCCAGCATCATCTTGTGCGTCTCGCGCCCAATGCCCGACTCCTTGTAGCCACCAAACGCCGCATGCGCGGGGTACGCGTGGTAGCAGTTGGTCCACACGCGCCCGGCCTTGATCGCTCGGCCCATGCGGTAGGCCACGTTGCCGCTCCGGCTCCACACGCCCGCGCCCAGGCCGTACAGCGTGTCATTGGCAATCGCCAGCGCTTCGGCTTCGTCCTTGAAGGTGGTCACGGCCAGCACGGGGCCGAAGATTTCTTCCTGGAAGATGCGCATCTTGTTGTGGCCCTTGAACAGCGTGGGCTGCACGTAGTAGCCGCCTTCCAGGTCGCCGCCCAGGTGGGCCTGGCCGCCACCGGCCAGCACTTCGGCACCTTCCTGCTTGCCCAGGTCGAGGTAGCTCAGGATCTTGGTGAGCTGTTCCTTCGATGCCTGTGCGCCCATCATGCTGTCGGTGTCCAGCGGGTTCTGGTGCTTGATGGCGGCCACGCGCTTCAGGACACGCTCCATAAACTTGTCGTAGATGCTTTCCTGGATCAGCGCCCGCGACGGGCAGGTGCAGACCTCGCCCTGGTTGAAGGCAAACAGCACCAGGCCTTCCACGGCCTTGTCCAGGAAGGCATCGTCCTTGTCCATCACGTCGGCAAAGAAGATGTTGGGACTCTTTCCGCCCAGCTCCAGCGTGGCGGGGATGAGGTTGTTGGCAGCGGCCTGGGCAATCACGCGGCCGGTGCTGGTGGAGCCGGTGAAGGCGATCTTTGCAATGCGCTTGCTCTGCGCCAGCGGCATGCCGGCCTCGCGCCCGTAGCCATTGACGATGTTGAGCACGCCGGGCGGCAGCAGGTCGGCGATCAACTCGGCCAGGATGAGGATGGACACCGGCGTGGATTCCGCCGGCTTGAGCACCACGCAGTTGCCCGCGCCCAGCGCCGGGGCCAGCTTCCACGCGGCCATCAGGATGGGGAAGTTCCACGGAATGATCTGCCCCACCACGCCGAGCGGCTCCTGGATGTGGTACGCCACGGTGTGCTCGTCGATGTTCGACAGCGCGCCTTCTTGCGCGCGCACGCAGCCCGCGAAGTAGCGGAAATGGTCCACGGTGAGCGGGATGTCGGCGTTCAGCGTCTCGCGGATGGCCTTGCCGTTGTCCACCGTCTCGGCATAGGCCAGCAGCTCCAGGTTCTGCTCGATGCGGTCGGCGATCTTCAGCAGGATGTTGCTGCGCGTGGCGGCATCCGTCTTGCCCCAGGCATCGGCCGCAGCGTGGGCGGCATCGAGCGCCAGCTCGATGTCTTCGGCCGTGGAGCGCGCGGCCTGGGTGTAGACCTTGCCGTTGACCGGCGAGATCACGTCAAAGTACTGGCCTTTGACGGGGGCAACAAACTTGCCGCCGATGAAGTTGTTGTACTGGCGCTTGTAGGCGATCTTGGCGCCAGCGGCGCCGGGGGCTGCGTAAACGGTCATGTGCGGTGTCTCCTGTGGAATGGTCACCCGCCTGCCCCGTGTGGGCGGGCGGATGGGTTCCACGACTCACGAACCGTGCCAGGTGCCCAGGCGCTTGTCTGCCGCCGTCGCCGGTCCTATCTGGCACAGGGCGGCACCGCCCGGCGGGCGTGCGCCGGCGGCGCCGCCCCACCGTGCCACACCTGTCACTTTGTGGAACACCCGGCCAGCGCAGGCCCCACCGGCCCGTCGCGGGCGATGCGGCCATCGACCAGTTCCACCAGACGGTCGCATTGCGCCGCCAGGCGCGCGTCGTGCGTGACGATGAGAAAACTCGTGCCGCGTTCCGCGTGCATGCGCCGCAGCAGTGCGAACACTTCCCCCGAGGACGCGGTATCGAGGTTGCCGGTGGGCTCGTCGGCCAGCACCAAGGGCGGGTCCAGCACCAGCGCACGGGCAATCGCCACGCGCTGCTGCATACCGCCAGAGAGTTCGGCGGGGCGCTTGTCCATCGCCCCCGCCAGGCCGACCGCGTCCAGCAGCTGGCGCGCGCGCTCCTCTTGCGCCCGGCCCACCCGCCCGGTGCCCATCAGGGCCGGGAGGGTCACGTTCTCCAGTGCCGAGAAGGCCGGCAGCAGGTGGTGGAACTGGAACACGAAACCGAGCGTGTGGCGCCGCAGCAGCGTGAGCGTTGCATCCGGCAGGCTCTGCACCGCCTGGCCCTGCAGGAGGTACTCCCCGGAACTGGCCCGCTCGAGCAGCCCCAGGATATTGAGCAGCGTGCTCTTGCCCGAACCCGAAGGCCCCATGAGCGCGACGAATTCACCCGCACGCACGCGCAGGTCCACGCCGTGCAGCACCTCGGCCTCGCTCGGGCGCCCCACGTTGTAGCGCTTGGTGATGGCGGCCAGCGCAATCAACGGGTCGGTCGGGCTCTGTGCGGCCATGCTCAGATGCGAATGGCCTGCGCCGGGTCGAGCCGGGCGGCGCTGCGCGCCGGGGCGATGGCGGCGACCACGCCGCACACCGTGGCGATCAGCGCCACCTGCAGCGCGGTGGCCGCCGGCAGGCCGATGGAAAACAGCGGCAGGCCGTCCGAGCCGCGCACGAAGCGCGTGAACATGGCGATGAGCGCCACGGCCAGTGCCAGCCCCAGCACCGAGCCCAGGGCACCGACCACGGCCCCCTGCACCAGGAACACCCGCATGACCTGGCCGCGCGTCGCCCCCATGGCGCGCAGGATGCCGATTTCGCGCTGCTTCTGCACCACCGACACCACCAGCACGCTGGCGATGCCCAGCACCACCACGGCCAGCACCACACCACGGATGATGCCGGTGCTGATGGACTGCGCGTTGAGCGCCGATACGAGCTGGGCGTTGTTCTCCTGCCAGCTCTCGGCCTGGTAGGGGAACTGCGCGCGCAGCGTGCGCGCGACGTCCTGCGCCACCCAGACGTCGCGCAGCGTCAGCTCCAGGTGCGTGGCGCCGCCCGGCAGGGCCAGCAGGTTCTGCGCGGCGCGCAGCGGCACGATGACGGTGCGGCGGTTCAGGTCCTTCACACCCAGGTCCACCAGCGCGGTGACGCGCAGCGACTCGCTGCGCGTCCCGGTCTGCACGGTGAACCGGTCGCCGACCCGCAGGCCCAGGTCCTGCGCCAGCTCGCGCCCCAGCACCGATTCCCCTGGTGCGAGCCGCGCCACCCCGCTCACCACCTTGCTGCGCAGCCCGACCACGCGGTCGTACCGGTCCAGGTCCACCCCCAGCAGCGCGACCGATTGCACCGCTTCACCGCGCAGCGCCAGGCCCGCACCCGAAACCATGGGCGAGACGCCCGCGATCTCGTCCATGCCTTCAAGCAGCGGCACCAGCGCCTGCCAGTTGGCGATGGAGCGCAGGCGCTGGGCACGTGGCTGGGTCTGGCTCAGCACCGTGGTGCCGGGCACGGGCAGCGCCGCCGGCGCGACCACGTCGTCCGGCGCCTGCAGGGTCACGTGCGCCTGGGCGCCCAGGGTCTTGTTCAGCGTGTTCGATTGCAGGCCGCTGATGAGCGCGGAGATGTAGGCAACCACCGCCACGCCCGCCGCCACGCCGACGACGATCAGCACGGTCTGCATGCGGCCCTCGCGCAGAAAGCGCAGCGCGACGCGCAGTTCAAAACCGGGCCAGGCGAGCACGACTCAGCGCCCCATGGCGTTGGCCATCGCCGCGCCGGCGTCTTCGGCGCGCGCCGCGGACGGCGGGGCGGCGGGCACCCAATCGACCCGCTTGGCGCGCACGCGCGCACCGGGCGCCACCGAGGGCGCCGCCAGCACCAGCTCCCCTTGCGCAAGGCCCTCCAGCACTTCGACCGCGCCGAGGGTGGAGAGGCCCAGGCGCAGCACCCGCACCTGCGCACGGTCGTCCTCCACCACCAGGACTTCGGGTGGCCCGCCGTGCGCGGGCGTGCGCACGGCACGCTGCGGCAGCACCAGGGCTGCGTCGCGCCGCGCGGTCTCGACCTCGACGGACAGCGTCATGTCCTCCCGCAGGAAGGCCGGGACACTGCCCGTGAGCGCGAATTTCACTTCGACGGCACCACGCTCGGCGTCCACGGCGGGCGCCAGGCTCAATACCTGCGCCGTGAAACGCTGCTCGGGGAAGGCGTCGGCGACCACGCTGGCACTTTGGCCAGCGCGCAGCTGCTCCAGGAACCGTTCGTCCACCTGGGCCACGAGCTCGGTCGGCCCGGCCAGCGCCAGGCTGAGCAAGGCTTTGCCGGGCTGCACGATCTGTCCCGGCTCCACCCGGCGCAACAGCACCCGGCCATCGGCCGGAGCGCGCAGCGTCGCCTGCGCCAGGCGCGCCCGCGCCGCTTGCGCGCCCGCACGGGCCAGCTCGCCCTGCGCCCTGGCCTGGCGCACCTCGCTGCCGGTGTCGGCATTGGCCGCCAACTGCGCCTGCGCGCTGCGCGCCTGGGCCTGCGCCACCGCGGCAGCGCGCCGGGCCTCGTCGAGCTGGGCGGGGCTGTAGAAACCCTGCGCCAACAACTGTTCGGCGCGCACCAGCGCGGCGTTGGCGGCGCGCGCCCCCGCCTGCGCCTGCGCCAGGCCGGCCTCGGCGGCCGTGCGCCCGCTGCCGCGCAGCCCCGAGAGCAGCGCCTCGGCCTGCTGCTCGGCCGCCTCGGCCTGGGCCAGCGCGGCGCGCCATTCCTGGTCTTCCAGCTGCACCAGCGCATCGCCTGCCCGCACCGTGGCTCCTTCGGCGACCAGCACCTGCGCCACGCGCCCCGTGACCGTCGCGCCAATATCGACGCGCGAGCGTGTGGCCACGCGGGCGGAAAACTGCAGGGCGCGCACCAGGGGCGTGCGCTGCACTTGCACCACCTCGACCTGCGGCCCGCGCAGGTGCAGCGCGAGCGCCGCCGCCGCACACCCCGCGATCACCAGCGCCGCGCCGGCCCAGAGTGTCCGGCGCCTGCCCTTCACTGCGGCACCCCGGTATCGAACAAGCCGCCCACCGCCTGCGGCGGCGCCACCCCCAGGTGCCGGTACGCGGCCAGCGTGGCCATGCGCCCGCGCGGCGTGCGCTGCAGATAGCCCTGCTGGATCAGATAGGGCTCGATCACGTCCTCGATGGTGCCTGCCTCTTCGCCGATGCTGGCCGCGATGTTGTCCAGCCCCACCGGCCCGCCGTCAAAACGGTGGATGAGGGCTTCCAGGAGCTTCCTGTCCATCACGTCGAAGCCCTGGGGGTCCACGTCCAGCATGGCCAGGGCGCGGTCGGCGATGGCTTTGGTGATGCGGCCGTCGCCCTTGACCTCGGCGTAGTCGCGCACCCGGCGCAGCAGGCGGTTGGCGATGCGCGGGGTGCCGCGCGAGCGCCGCGCCAGCTCGAAGCCACCCTCCGCGTCCATGGGCGTGCCCAGCAATCCGGCACTGCGGGTGACGATGCGGGCCAGTTCCTCGGGCGTGTAGAACTCCAGCCGCGCCACGATGCCGAAGCGGTCGCGCAGCGGGTTGGTGAGCATGCCGGCACGCGTGGTGGCGCCCACCAAAGTGAAAGGCTGCAGGTCTAGCTTGATGCTGCGCGCGGCCGGGCCCTCGCCGATCATGATGTCGATCTGGTAGTCCTCCAGCGCGGGGTAGAGGATTTCCTCGACCACGGGCGAGAGGCGGTGGATCTCGTCGATGAACAGGACGTCGTTGGCTTCGAGGTTCGTCAGCAGCGCCGCCAGGTCCTTGGGTTTTTCCAGCACCGGGCCGCTCGTCTGGCGCAGGTTCACGCCGAGTTCGGCGGCAATGATGTGCGAGAGCGTGGTCTTGCCCAGGCCCGGCGGGCCGAACAGCAGCACGTGGTCCAGCGCCTCGCCGCGCCTTCTCGCGGCGCCGATGAAGATCTCCAGCTGCTCGCGCGCCTTGGCCTGGCCAACGTATTCCTGCAGCAGCTTGGGCCGCAGCGCCCGCTCGAGGGCCTCTTCCTGGGGAGACACGGGGGCGGTGGAAACCACGCGCTGTGGCGGCGCGGGTGCGAAATCGTCGGTGTGGATGGTCACGTTGCGTCGGGTATTTTGCGCCAGGAAGAAAGGCTGCAAAGCCTGGAAAAATGCGCTGTCTGCGATTCTTGCACAGCACGTTGGCGATGCAATAATGCCCACGCTCGCCGGCGCACGCTGCGCGCAGCCCACTGCTTTTCAAGGGACACCGCACATGAACCACCGCCACTGGATGGGCGCCATCGGCGCGGCGTTGCTGGCTTGCTCGGCGCACGCCGATCTGCTCAACGTCAGCAGCACTTCGCTGCAATCGACTTCGCAGGAGGCGATTGCCTGCACCATCATCGGAACGGGCGGCGCAACCTACCAGGGCTACAAGGTGCTGGTCGCTTTCGCGGAAGGGGGGAGCGCCGACTCCAACCCCAAGCTGCGCGTGCGCTCGCTCAGCTCCAGCGTGGTATTTGAAAACGACAACTGGCAGGGGCCGCAGTACCTCAACGGCCAGGTGGTGAACAACGGCGCCGACTTGGCCAGCCTGTACACCAGCACCCTGAGCAGAACGCCCAACCAGCCGAACGACGCGGCCGTGCTGGTGCTGTTTTCGCCGGGCGAAGCGGTCTGCGCCCACTCTACGGAGGTGAGCAGCACCGATCTGAAAAGGGCCAGCGTCGCGCTGACCGACGTCACCAACATGGTGCTTGGCGTCAAGGCACTCAGCACGCAGGAGTCCTTCCTGCTGCAGAAATTGCTGCCCCGTTAACCAACCCGGCTGCGGCCCCTATGCGGGGGCCGCACGGCGCTGCCCGCGGATTTACGCCGCACGCAGCGTGCGCAGCACGCGCAGGATGTTCTCGATGGGCGCGACGCCCGTACCCGTGCCCGACCCGCCCTGGCTTCCCAGCCAGTTCTTGAGCGCCTCGTTGTAGGACACGTCGAAACGGCCGTAGAAGTCGAGCGCGCCCCGGCTCGTGCACGAGGCCGATCCGCCGTACAGCGTGCCCACCACGTAGCGCCCGTCGTTCGAGAACAGGGCCGAGCCGCTGCTGCCGCCCTGGGTGGTGCCCGAGTTCCAGCTCACCATGTAGAAATTGCCGGTATTGCCCACGCAGTTGAACTGGTTTTCCGCCGTCACCACGCAACTCGTCTGGCCCGAGACCTCGCCCTTGCTGATCTTGAGCATGTCGCCCGCCGGGTGGTGCAGGCCCACGATGGCCGTGCGCGTGGCGAGCGCGCCCGCCGAGGCGTCCCAGCCCGCGAAGTGGGCCCCGCCCGGCGCGGCGTCGTTCAGGCGCATGAAGGAGACGTCCGTGCTGCTGCTGGCATGCAGCAGCGTCGCACCGTTGTAGAGCTTCGTGGCGCGCGTGGACAACGCGCCCGAGTTGCACGCGGACGATTGGTAGAACCAGTCGGTCTGCAGGGTCGAGGCCACCGTCTGGCTGGAGATGCAATGGTTGGCGCTGAGGAAATACGGCGTGCCCGAACGCTGCGCGTCGTTCAGCAGCGTGCCGGTACACGCGTACGTGCGACCGCCGGACGTGAAGAGCATGCGCGCCACGGCGTTGCTTTGCGTGGCATAGGCGGTGTCGCACACCGCGTCCAGGTTGCACGTGTCGGACTCGTTGATCTTGGCCGTGGGGCTGTCGGCCGGGAAGGGCTCCAGCGCCGTGAAGATGTGCGATACGCTGGGAATCGCGATTTCCACCTCATGCGTGGCAACGCCTGCCGGCAGTTCGATTTCCAGCGTGACTTCTTCCGAGCCGAAATCGGGCGTCCACCAGGTGCGCGCCTGCGCACTGTCGCCCTCGGCCTGGGTGTTGCGCAGCACATGCATCAGCACCTCCTTGCCGGTGGCCTGGTAGACCGTGCCAGGGCGCGCCTGGCTGTAGACGCGCAGCACCGCCGCCTCCGGCAGGGCCGTGATCTGCACCCCCAGGCGCAGGCCGTGCGCCTCCTTGGCCGAAATGCTGATCGCGGCGCGCTGCGCACCCCCACCGGCGCTGCTCCAGTGCAATTGCTGCCCAGTCTGCGCCGCCGTCGCGGCGGCCGGCACGGCGCGCGCCTCGCCGACCATGCGCGGCCCGGGAGCTGCCGGTACCAAGGCTTCCTTGGCAGCCTGCAGCACGCCGAGCTCGATACGCGCGGGTGCGGGCAGCGCGCCCACGGCGCGGGTTTTCACGGCGCCCGATGCCGGACCGTGCGGGGCCGTCATGCCCTCCACGCGCAGCACGGGGGCGTCGGCGGCACCGATCGCCTGCGTACCGCCGCCGCCACAGCCCGCCAAGCCGGCCGCGAGCAGCAGCCCGGCCGCGCCCATCCAGGTTTTCCAGTTCTTAGGCATCCGATCTCCCTTGTTGTTCGTACCCGACCTCATTTGCCCAGTGCCTTGAGCGCCAGCCGAATCCCCTCGCTCACCGCCACGTCGGCCGGCAGCGCCTTGAGCGCCGCCGCCGCTTCCTTGTCGTTGTAGCCCAGCGCCAGCAAGGCCTGAAGAATATCCGCTTGCGCATCGCTTTGGGCCAGGGCCGAGGGGCCCGTGAGTTCGGCACCCAACTTGCCCTTGAGCTCCAGCAGCAGGCGCTCGGCGGTTTTCTTGCCGATGCCCGGCACCTTGACCAAGCGGCCGGCCTCCTGCAGCGTCACGGCCTGGGCCAGGTCCTGCACGCCCATGCCCGAGAGCACGGCGAGCGCCGTGCGCGGGCCCACGCCGGCCACCTTGATGAGCTGGCGGAACGCCGCGCGCTCCTCGGCGCTGCCAAAGCCGTAGAGCAGCTGGGCGTCCTCGCGCACGATGAACTGGGTCAGCAGGGCCACTTGCTGGCCGATCGGCGGCAGGTTGTAGAAGGTGCTCATGGGCACCAGCACCTCGTAGCCGACGCCGTGGCAGTCCAGCAGCACCTCGGGCGGGTTCTTCTCCAGCAGGGTGCCGGTCAACTTGCCTATCATTGCAGTCCTTTGTCGCCCTCCGGCGCATCCGACTGGAATTATCCGCGTGATCCTGCGCCACACATTTACCCCCCACGACAACACGCGCCTGGCGCATTTGTGCGGGCCGGCCGACAGCCATTTGCGCACCATCGAGGCGGCGCTGCAGGTCGCCATCGCGCACCGGCACGAGCAGTTCAAGGTCGATGGCCCCAAGGCGCGCGCCACCCAGGCCATGGAGATGCTGCAGGCGGTGTACGAGATCGCCGAGCGCCCGGTGAGCGAGGAAACCATCCAGCTCATGCTCGCCGGCGACAGCGAACTGGCCGCACCCGCCGCCGACAGCCCCAGCCTCAGCACGCGCCGCGCCGACCTGCGCGCGCGCACCACCAACCAGGCGCACTACCTGGCCAACATCGCCGTGCACGACATCAGCCTGGGCATCGGCCCGGCCGGCACCGGCAAGACCTACCTGGCCGTGGCCTGCGCGGTGGATGCGCTGGAGCGCTCGGCCGTGCAGCGCATCGTGCTCACGCGCCCGGCGGTCGAGGCCGGCGAGCGCCTGGGCTTCCTACCCGGCGACCTGGCGCAAAAGGTGGACCCCTACCTGCGCCCGCTGTACGACGCGCTCTACGAACTGATGGGCTACGACAAGGTGCAGAAGGCGTTCGAGCGCAACCAGCTGGAGATCGCCCCGCTCGCCTTCATGCGCGGGCGCACGCTGAACAACGCCTTCGTCATCCTGGACGAGGCGCAGAACACCACGCCCGAGCAGATGAAGATGTTCCTCACGCGCATCGGCTTCGGCGCCAAGGCCGTGGTCACGGGCGACGTGAGCCAGATCGACCTGCCCAAGGGCATGGTCAGCGGGCTGGTGGATGCCGAGCGCGTGCTCAAACGCGTCAAGGGCATCTCCATCACGCGCTTCACCAGCAAGGACGTGGTGCGCCACCCGCTGGTGGCGCGCATCGTGGACGCCTACGACGCCGCCGGCCGGCCCGGGCGCCGGGTGGACTAGAGACTCATAATTTGATAGCTGCGAACGCTTACCTCACAAGCGCTAGAGGCTAAAAATCCATAAAACTTCATGGCCTTGGAATCGCTGACCCTCTCGCTGCAGTTCGGCCCCGATGCCAGCGCCGCCGCGCACCGCGCCGTGCTCGCGCGCCACAAGGTCGCGCGCTGGGTGCGCCACGCGCTCGCCCTGCCCGGCGAGATCACGGTGCGCATCGTCGGCGAGGAAGAAGGCCGCAGCCTGAACCGGGCCTACCGCCAGAAGGACTACGCCACCAACGTGCTGACCTTCGACTACGCCCAGGAGCCCGTGGTCAGCGCCGACCTGGTGCTCTGCGCCCCGGTGGTCGAGCGCGAGGCGCGCGAGCAGAACAAAAGCCTGGAAGCGCACTACGCCCATCTGCTGGTGCACGGCACCCTGCACGCGCAGGGCTGGAACCACGAAACCAGCGCGCAGGATGCCGCTGAAATGGAAGCTTACGAAACCGCCATCCTGGGTGAGCTGGGTTTTGCAGACCCGTACGCGAGCTCCTGATCACGCGGGCGCAGCCGCGCCCCCGATAACCGTTGGGTACAAAATTTCCGCGGCTGCCGGCTTGTGGCACTTCCCAGGTCGGCGAAGATTGCCGCGCTCGGGCACGCCCCCACCGCCATCGGGCCCGCGGGCCCCGCTGCCTTGTTCCAACACCCCTTGCTTCAGGAATCACCCATGGCCAGTCTTTCCCTTTCGCAACGCCCTGCCCCTTCGGCGCGTGCGGGCTTTGCATCCTGCACCCGCGCCTTGCTGCTGACCGTACCGTTGGCCCTGGCCGCCTGCGGGGGCGGGGGCGGCAGTGGTTCCGACCCCGTAGCACCGCCATCCGGATTGAGCGTGGGCTATGGCACCAAGGCCTACCACTTCAGTTGGGACGCCGCGCCCAACGCCACGCGGTACGAGCTTTTTGAAGACCCGGATGGCGCGGCAGGCCCGCAGCCCGAAGTGCAGATAGGCGGAGCCATCGCCAGCACCAGCTACACACATAGCCTGGCCGGGCAACTGCTCCACGAGCGCGTGAATGCCAGCTACCGGCTGCGCGCCTGCGGCGCCAACGGCTGCGGCCCGTTCATCGCCACCGCCACTCCCGACCTCACGCAGGCCATTGGCCGCTTTGAACTTGCTGGCGGCGGCGCTGCCGGAAAATCTGGCAGCTACACGACGGTGGTCGTCTTGTCCGCCGACGACGCAACGCTGGCGGTCGGGTACCCCGGTGCGTCCAGCGCGGGCGGGCTGGCCGGGGCGGGCGCCGTGTACGTTTTCAGCCGCAGCGCGGGGGGCGCCTGGAGCCAGCAGGCGCGCCTGGAAGGCGGCAGCCCCGCCGCAAAAATGGCGTTCGGCGGCAGCCTGGCCCTCTCCTCTGACGGCGACACACTGGCTGTGGGTGCACCAGAAGAAAAAAGCAACGCGCGGGGCATCAACGGCGATGCGTCCAACCGGGATGCGTACGGCGCGGGCGCGGTGTACATCTTCACACGCAGTGGCGGCGCGTGGAGCCAGCAGGCCTATGTGAAGGCGCGGAACACGCTCCAGAAAGTCGAAACCTGCAAGCGCCTGGACATCTCCGGCACGCAGGTCTTTCCATGCATGCCACAGCATTTTGGCTTCAGCGTGGCCCTGTCGGCCGACGGGAACCTGCTGGCCGTGGGCGCGCCCGAGGAAGGCGCCGACTTCACCCAGGGCTTGGGCGGGGTCGTGGGCAGCAGGTTTCAGCCGGGTGACGAAACGATGTTTGGCGGTGGCGCGGGCGCGGTCCACACCTTTGTCCGCACCAACGGCAGCTGGGCCGAGCAATCGCACCTGCCCGGCAGCAGCGCCGACCCGAGCGTGGCCCGCTTCGGGGCGGTGTTGGCCCTGTCCAGCGACGGCAGCGTCCTCGCGGCCAGCACCGACAAGGACCTCTCTGTCCTGACGCAGCAGAGCGGCACGTGGAGCGCGCCGACACAGGTGTGGCGCCAACCCGCCGAGCGGGGCTGGCAGCGGCCTTTTGCGCTGTCCAGGGACGGCAGCACGATAGTCTTCCTGGACGGCTCCCCGGTAAGCCCGGTCGTTCAGCTGCAAACCTTCACACGCACGGGCGCTGCCTGGACGCAGCAGCCTGCACTGCCGGTCCAGTCTGCCGACCGCTACTTTTCAGACAGCACCGTGTTGTCGCTTTCGGCGGACGGCCGCACGCTCGCCCTGGGCAACCCGGACGATGCCAGCAACGCCCCGGGAATCAACGGCGACGCCAGCAACCAGGCCGCCGATTCCGCCGGAGCCGTCCATGTCTACCGGCGCAGCGGCGGCATTTGGAGCCACAGCGCCTACCTCAAGGCCCCCCGGCCGCAAGTGCGCGAGCGCCTGGGCATCAGCGTCACCTTGTCTGCCGATGCGAGCACCCTGGCCGTGGGCACCAGCAGCGCCACGGACGGCGTGACCCCTTCTGTGGCCGACGCGGTCTATATCTACTGAGCGTACGGATGCTGGCTGCACCACGGCCCACCGACCCCGGCACCTGACCTGAGGGGTGGCAGGCAAAAGAGTTGCACCCGCGCCGTCGCCAATGGCGGCGGCGCCACCCCCTACCATCGGTGGATGTTCGACACCGCCCTGCTGCTTGCCGCCGCCTTCGTGGCCGGCGCCCTCAATGCCGTTGCCGGAGGCGGCAGCTTCCTGACCCTGCCCGCCCTCGTGTTCACGGGCGTCCCGCCGGTGGTCGCCAACGCCACCGGTACGGTGGCCCTACTGCCCGGCTACGTGGCCGGCGCCTGGGGTTTCCGCGAGGACACTGAGCCGCCGCCGGGCTTGTCGATGGCGCGTCTGGTGGTGCTCTCGCTGGTGGGCGGCGCACTGGGCGCCGGGTTGCTGCTGGTCACGTCGAACGATGTTTTTTCCATCGTCGTGCCCTGGCTGCTGCTGGCCGCAACGCTGTTGTTCGCCCTGGGCCCCAAGCTGCGCGAGTGGACGGCGGGCGGCAAGCCCTCGGCCGTCAAGGCCACGCTGGGCGTGCTGGCGGTCGCTGCGTACGGCGGGTACTTCAACGGCGGGCTGGGCATCCTGCTGCTGGCGCTGTTCGGGCTGCTGGGACAGACCAAGCTCAACGCCATGAACGGCCTGAAGAACTGGGTGTCGGCCCTGCTCACGGCCATTGCCGTCGCCATCTACGCCGCCGGCGGCGTGGTGCTGTGGCCGCAGGCGCTGATGATGATGGTGGCCGCTACCGCAGGCGGGTACGGTGGCGCGCGCGTGGCGCGGCGCATTCCCGCACCCTGGCTGCGCGGCGGCATAGTCGCCACCGGGCTGGTGATGACGGCGATTTTTTTCTGGCGGCAGTGAACGCTGAATTTCAAGCCAAATTGGCCTGCAGCGCTGAACCCATATAGGTAAGCAGCTATCTTTATCTGGGCTGGAAGGCGATCAGAGCCATGCCCAGCAGCGCCACGGCCACTCCGGCCACATCCCAGGCGGAGGGGCGCACGCCGTCCACAGCCCACAACCAGAAGATGGCCGCGCCGATGTACACCCCGCCATAGGCGGCGTACACACGGCCCGAGGCGGCCCCGTGCAGCGTGAGCAGCCAGGCGAACAGCGCCAGGCTGGCGGCGGCCGGCAGCAGCAGCCAGGCCGAGCCACCCTGGCGCAGCCACAGCCAGGGCAGGTAGCAGCCGACGATTTCTGCCAGCGCAGTGGCCAGGTAGAGGAGGAAGGTCTTCACGCGGCGGCGCCAGCGTTGCCGGGGGCCTCCGGCGCCACGCGCAGCGGAATCGTCACCGGCCCGTCGTTCACCAGATGCACCTGCATATCGGCGCCGAAGGCGCCTGTCTGCACCACCGGGTGCGCGGCGCGGGCCTGGGCAACGAGGTAGTCGTACCACCGGCGCCCCTCGGCCGGTAACGCCGCCTGGCCGAAACCGGGACGGTTGCCGCTGCTGGTATCGGCGGCCAGGGTGAACTGGCTGACGAGGAGCAGGCCGCCGCCCACGTCCTGCACGCTCCGGTTCATTTTGCCGGCATCGTCGCTGAAGATGCGCAGCTTGAGGATCTTGGCGAGCAACTTGTCGGCCTCGCGCGCGCCGTCGCCCCGTTCGGCGCAGACCAGCACCAGCAGGCCCGGGCCGACCTGGCCAATGGTGCTGCCGCCCACGTCCACCTTCGCCTGGCGCACGCGTTGCAACAGAGCGATCATGCGCCGTCCCCCACCAGGCGCGCCTTGACGCTCTTGCCCTTGACGCGCCCGGCGTTGAGGCGCGCCACCACCCGGGCGGCGATGCCGCGCTCGACGGCGACGTAGGTCGAATACTCGTTCACATTGATCTTGCCGACCTGCTCGCGCGCGAACCCCATCTCGCCGGTGAGCGCCCCAAGCACATCGCCGGCGCGGATCTTCTCCTTGCGTCCGCCAATGATCTGCACCGTGGCCATGGGCGGCACCAGCGGGCCGGCGCCGGTGGCGGTGAGCTCGGCCAGCGGGAACCACTCGGACGCGCGTCCCTGCAGCACCTCGATCTTGCAGACGCTGCCCATCTCGTCCATGCTCGCCAGGTTCAGGGCCAGGCCCTCGGCGTCGCCCCGGCCGGTGCGGCCGATGCGGTGGATATGGACCTCCGGATCGGGCGTCACGTCCACATTGATGACGGCAGCCAGGTCGGCGATATCCAGCCCGCGCGCGGCCACGTCGGTGGCCACCAGCACCGAGATACTGCGGTTGGCAAACTGCACCAGCACCTGGTCGCGCTCGCGCTGCTCCAGTTCGCCAAACAGCGCCAGCGCGCTGAAGCCCTGGGCCTGCAGCACGGCCACGAGGTCGCGGCACTGCTGCTTGGTATTGCAGAACGCTATGGAGGATTCGGGCCGGAAGTGGTTCAGCAGCTGCGACACCGCGTGCAGGCGCTCGCTGTTTTTCACCTCATACCAGCGCTGCACGATCTTGCCGGCGCTGTGCTGCGCCTGCACCGCGATCTGCTGCGGCGCCTGCATGAACTGCTGGGCCAATTTGCTGATGCCCTCCGGGTAGGTGGCAGAGAACAGCAGCGTCTGGCGGTCCTTCGGGCACTGGCGCGCCACCGTGGCGATGTCGTCGAAGAAGCCCATGTCGAGCATGCGGTCGGCCTCGTCGAGCACCAGGGTGTTGAGCTGGTCGAGCGCCAGGTGCTGGCGCTCCAGGTGGTCCATCACCCGGCCGGGCGTGCCAACGACGATGTGCGCGCCGTGCGACAGGCTCTGCGCCTGGCCGCGCAGCGGCACGCCCCCGCACAGGGTCACGAGCTTGACGTTCTCCGTACCACGCGCCAGGCGGCGGATTTCCTCGCTCACCTGGTCGGCCAGCTCGCGCGTCGGGCACAGCACCAGGGCCTGCACGCCAAAGCAGCGCGGGTTCAGGCGCGCCAGCAGCGCCAGACCGAACGCCGCGGTCTTACCGCTGCCGGTGCTGGCCTGGGCGATGAGGTCCTTGCCGAGCAGCGCCAGCGGCAGACTGGCCGCCTGGATGGGCGTCATGGTCAGGTAGCCCAGCTGCTGCAGATTGGCCAATTGGGCAGGGCTGAGCGCCAGGGCGCCGAATTCGGGCCGGGCGGGCGTGGGGGTGGAAGGCATGCGGGGATTATCCCGGCTCGCCCCGGCCAGGCCGGGCCTGGGGCGAGCGATACTCCCCGAAGGCGCCCGATTAGGCTATCGTTACGCCAAGTAACGCGTTGTCTCCAACCACCCCCCTGCGATGATCGCCCCCATGCCCGTTGCCGAGCCCCCCGAGGCGCCTGGCCTGGACGACGCACAAATGCTGCGTTTCGTCGCCGAGGCCCTGGGCGCGGCGCTGGCGTTCTTCGACACCGCTGGCCGCTGCCGCTTCTCGAACGCTGCCTACGCGGCGCTCTATGGGTTCGACACCACCTCTATCGTCGGCAAGCCGCTCGAGGACATCGTCGGCGCCGCCAGCTGGGCGCAAATCGCCCCCCACGTGCAGCGCTGCAAGGCGGGCGAGTCGGTGCGCTACCTCCGCGAACACACGGCGGCCGACGGCAGCGTGCGCATGTTCAGCGTGGTGTTGACGCCCCACGGCGACCCGTTCGGACGCCCGGCCGGCCTGCTCGCGGTCATCGACGACCACACGCAGCGCTGGGAGGCCGAGCGTGCCGTGCGCGAGAGCGAGGAGCGCACGCGCAAATTCGCCGCCGCCACGGAGGAAGCCATCGTCTTTCATTGCGACGGCATCGTGCTCGACTGCAACGATGCCATGACGCGCCTGACCGGCTATGCGCTCGAAGAGGTCGTGGGGCGCAATGTCTTTGGTTTCATTGACCCGGCTTCGCGCGGCAAGGCGCTCGATTACACACACAGCGGCAGCGAATACCTCTACGAAGTCGACATCGTGCACAAGAATGGCCACCGGATCCCGGTGGAGGTCATGGGAAAGACCATGCCGCAGCACGGCGCCGACTACCGCGTGGTGGTGGTGCGCGACATCAGCGCGCGCAAGCGCATGCAGGAGCGCGAGGCGTTCCTGGCGCTGCACGACGCGTTGACCGAGCTGCTCAACCGGCGCGGGCTGCTCGAGCAACTCGGCCTGACCCTGGCGCAGGCGCGCAGTGCCCAGACGCAGCGCCAGAAGCAGGTGGCGGTGCTGTACATCAACCTGGACCACTTCAAGACCATCAACGATTCGCTTGGCCACGCCGCGGGCGACCAGATCCTGTGCGCCTGCGCGCAGCGCTTGCGCCAATGCGTGGCCGAACGCGGTTTCATCGCCCGGCCGGGCGGCGACGAATTCGTGATCGCGCTGCCCAGCACCGACCGGGCCGCCGCCGCCGACGTGGCGGCCGAGCTGCTGCCCTGCCTGGCGGCGCCGGTGGTGGTGGCCGATACCTCGGTCTGCCTGTCGGCTTCGATCGGCATCAGCCTATTCCCCGACGACGACCAGGGCGCGGACGGCCTGCTGCGCGAAGCGGAAGCAGCACTGCGCCACGCCAAGGCGAGCGGCCGGGGCAACCAGCAGTTCAGCACGCCCGGCCTCGCCGGGCAGGCGATGGCCTCGCTGCAGTTGCAGCGCGAGCTGCACGCCGCCGTGGACGGGCTGCAGTTCGTGCTGCACTACCAGCCCGTGGTGCGCCTGGCCGACGGCGCGCTGGCCGGCTTCGAGGCGCTGGTGCGCTGGCAGCACCCCGAGCGCGGCCTGCTGGCGCCGGCCGAGTTCATCGGTTTCGCGGAATCGCACGGCCTGATCTCACCCATCGGCCGCTGGGTCATGCGCGAGGCCTGCCGCCAGCTCAAGGCCTGGCACGACGCCGGGCTGCCGGCCGTTCCGGTGGCCATCAACCTCTCGGCGTTCGAGTTCCACCAGCGCGACGTGGCCGCCGAGATCGCTTCCATCCTGGCGCAGACCGGCCTGGCGCCGCGCTACCTGGAGATCGAACTGACGGAAACCGTGCTCATGCAGCACAGCGAGCAGGTGCTGCGCACGCTGCAGTCCATCAAGTCGCTCGGCGTGGGCCTGGCGATCGACGACTTCGGCACCGGTTATTCGTCCTTCTCCTACCTCAAGCGCTACCCGCTGGACAAGCTCAAGATCGACCGCACCTTCGTCGTCGACACGCCGGCCAGCCACGACGACGTGGCCATCGTCACCTCCATCGTCGAGCTCGGCCGCAGCCTCAAGCTCACCACCGTGGCCGAGGGCGTGGAGACGCCCGAGCAGCAGGCGCTGCTGGCCCAGTTGGGCTGCGTGCTGGCGCAGGGCTACGGCATCGCCCGCCCCATGGGAGCGCAGGACGTGGCGGCCTGGCTGGCCGGGCGCCCCGCGCCCTGACGCCTGGCCCCAGACGGCCCGCCGCGCGTGGACAATACCGCGCATGCCACTCACCACTGGCCCCGTTGCCGCCCACCATTTCGCCGAGCCGGACGCCGCGCTCGCCCAGGTCCAAAAGCTCTACCAGCAGCAGATCGAGCACCTGCGCAGCGCCATGCAGCGCTTCGTCGCCGGCGAGGACGTGCCCGACCGGGTGCGCGCCTACTACCCCTACGTGCGTCTGCACACCACCACCGTGGCACGCGCCGACACCCTGCTGGCCTATGGGTTCGTCGAGGGGCCAGGGCATTTCGAGACCACGCTCACGCGGCCCGACCTGTTCGGCAACTACTACGCCGAGCAGTTCCGCCTGCTGCGCAAGAGCCACGGCGTGGCGCTGGAAGTCGGCCTGAGCGAGCACCCGATCCCGATCCATTTCTCCTTCGACCAGGACGACCACGTCGAAGGCACGCTCAGCCCCGAGCGGCGCATGCTGATGCGCGACCGCTTCGACCTGCCCGATCTGGCAGCCATGGACGACGGCATCGCCAACGGCACCTGGACGCACCGCCCCGGCCAGGCGCAGCCGCTCTCGCTCTTCACCGCGCCGCGCGTGGACTACTCGCTGCATCGCCTGCGCCACTACACCGGCACGGCGCCCGAGTGGTTCCAGAACTTCGTGCTGTTCACCAACTACCAGTTCTACATCGACGAGTTCGTGCGCCTGGGCCACGCCGAAATGGCCAACCCCGAGAGCGACTACATCGCCTTCATCGAGCCGGGCAACGTCGTCACGCGCCGAAGCGGCCTGGCGGCGCAGGACGTCGACGCGCTCGGCGCGCCGCCGCCGCGCCTGCCGCAGATGCCCGGCTACCACCTGGTGCGCGGCGACCGCAGCGGCATCACCATGGTCAACATCGGCGTCGGCCCGGCCAACGCCAAGACCATCACCGACCACGTCGCCGTGCTGCGGCCGCACGCCTGGATGATGCTGGGCCACTGCGCGGGCCTGCGCAACACGCAGCAGCTGGGCGACTACGTGCTGGCGCACGCCTACGTGCGCGAGGACCATGTGCTCGACGAAGAGCTGCCGCTGTGGGTGCCGATCCCGGCCCTCGCGGAGATCCAGGTCGCCCTGGAACAGGCCGTGGCCGACGTCACGCAGATGGAGCGCGGCGCCCTCAAGCGCATCATGCGCACCGGCACCGTGGCCAGCACCGACAACCGCAACTGGGAACTGCTGCCCGACAACCTGCCCCAGCGGCGCTTCAGCCAGAGCCGCGCGGTGGCGCTGGACATGGAGAGCGCCACCATCGCCGCCAACGGCTTCCGCTTCCGCGTGCCCTACGGCACGCTGCTGTGCGTCAGCGACAAGCCGCTGCACGGCGAGATCAAACTCCCCGGCATGGCCAACCACTTCTACCGCGAGCGCGTCGACCAGCACCTGCGCATCGGCATGCGCGCGGTCGAGATCCTGCGCGCCGGCGGCGTGCACCGCCTGCACAGCCGCAAGCTGCGCAGCTTCGCCGAGGTGGCGTTCCAGTAAGTGCGCAAGTTCCAGGACAAGTACAGAAAACTATCAATTAGATAGCTTTAAATGCAGCATCTATAAGCGCTGGAGCCTGATTTTGTCCGATATTTCGACCTCCACCCCGCTGCTGCGCGTGGACGGGCTGTGCAAGTCCTACGGCAGCACGCGGGTGGTGGACGGCGTGTCCTTCGCCATCGCGCCGGGCGAGTGCCTGGGCGTCATCGGCCCGAACGGCGCCGGCAAGACCACGACCATCCGCATGTGCCTGGGCCTGACGGTGCCGGACGCGGGAAGCATCGACTACCGCATGCCGGGCGCGGGCGGCCCGCTGTCCATGCCGCGCGACGCACTGGCCATCAAGCGCCACCTGGGCGTGGTGAGCCAGTTCGACACGCTCGACCCGGACTTCAACTGCGCCGAGAACCTGCGCGTCTACGGGCGCTATTTCGGCATCGCGCGCGCCGTGCTCGACCAGCGCATCCCGCAGCTGCTGGAATTTTCCGCCCTGGGCCACAAGGCGGGCGCCAAGCCGGCCGAGCTCTCGGGCGGCATGAAGCGGCGCCTCTCGCTGGCGCGCGCGCTGGTCAACGCGCCCAGCCTGCTGCTGCTCGACGAACCAACCACCGGCTTGGACCCGCAGGCGCGCCACCTGATGTGGGAGCGCCTGCAGCGCCTGGTGCAGGGCGGCACCTCCATCCTGCTGACGACGCACTTCATGGACGAGGCCGAGCGCCTGTGCGCGCGCCTGATCGTGCTCGACCACGGCCGCAAGATCGCCGAGGGCGCGCCGCGCGCCCTCATCGCCGAGCACCTGGAGCGCGAAGTGGTCGAGGTGTACGGCGCCGGCGCCCAGGCGCTGCAGCACGACGCCCGTCTGGCACGCCTGGCCGAGCGCGTGGAAGTGAGCGGCGAGACGGTGTTCTTCTACACGCGCGATGCCCACCCCCTGCTCGACGCCCTGCTCGAACGCCCCGATCTGCGCACGCTGCACCGGCCGGCGAACCTGGAAGACCTGTTCCTCAAACTCACCGGCCGGCAGATCCGGGAGGACGCATAGCATGGGGCCCCCACGGTCGCGCACTGCGTGCCAAGGGGGCCGCGTTTCGCCTTGGGGCGGCCCGGCGGCGAAACCTTCCGGAGGATTTCCATGAGTGAGCGCATGCGCCCCCCCAGCCTCTGGCGCCCGCCCGAGCTCTCGCGCGCCTGGTGGCCGGTGTTCCTGCGCAACCTGCTGGTCTGGCGCAAGCTCGCCATTCCCAGCCTGGTGGGTAACATCGCCGAGCCGCTGATGTGGCTGGTCGCCTTCGGCTACGGCATGGGGGCGCTGGTTGGGCACATCGCGGTCGATGGCACGCCCGTGCCCTACATCCTGTTCCTGGCCAGCGGCTCGATCTGCATGAGCGCCATGAACGCGGCGAGCTTCGAGGCGCTGTACTCGGCGTTCTCGCGCATGCACGTGCAAAAGACCTGGGAAGGCATCATGAACACCCCCGTCGGCCTGGACAGCGTGCTGCTGGCCGAGTTGCTCTGGGCCGGTTTCAAGGCCCTGTTCACGGTGACGGCCATCCTGCTGGTGATGCTGGCGCTGGGCATCAGCCACGCCCCCAAGCTGCTGGTGGCCTGGCCGGTGCTGCTGTGCGTCGGCGTGATGTTCTCGGCCATTGCGCTGATCTTCAACGCGCTGGCCAAGGGCTACGACTTCTTCACCTACTACTTCACGCTGGTACTGACGCCGCAGATGTTCCTCTCCGGCGTGTTCTTCCCGCGCGAGCAGCTGCCGCCGCTGGTGCACGCGCTCTCCGACTGGCTGCCACTGACCAACGCGGTGGAGCTGGTACGCCCGCTGTTCATGGACCGGTGGCCCGAGCACGCCCTGCGCCACGGGCTGGTGCTGGTGGCCACGACCACGGTGGCTTTCTGGGTGGCGCTGGCGCTCACGCGCAGGCGCTTCAAGGCATGAGCATGGGCGTGCTGCTGGACCCCGCCCGCATCGCGATGGTGGCCAAGGGCGTTTCCGCCATCGTCGCGTCGCGCGGCGCCGACCTGCGCCCCAGCATCATGCGGGCCGTGGGCAGCCGCATCAGCGCCGACGGCCGCGAGGTGACGGTGTACCTGCGGCGCAGCCAGTCCGAGCAGCTGCTGCGCGACATCGCCCAGACCGGCGAGATCGCCGTGGTTTTCAGCGTGCCTTCCAGCCACCAGACGCTGCAGCTCAAAGCCCGCCAGGCCACGCAGCGCCCGGCCGAGGAAGGCGACCTGCCCGTGCTGCAGGCCTACCTGCGCTCCATGGAGGACGAGGTGGGCCGCGTCGGCTACAGCCCGCGCTACGTGGGCGCCCTGCTGGCCGCGCCGCTGGCGGATGTGGTGGCGGTGCGCTTCACGCCCACCAGCGCGTTCGACCAGACGCCCGGCCCGCGCGCGGGCGCTGCCTTGCCGCCCCTGGCCACGCCCACCCCGCCATGAAAAGCGACACGCTCTCGCTGCACGCGATCCGCCCCTGCCTGGAGGGCGCGATTCCCGCCATCGTGGCCACCTGCGACCCCGACGGCACGCCCAACGTGGCCTACATCTCGCAAGTGGTCTACGTGAATGCGGCGCAGGTGGCCCTGTCGTTCCAGTTCTTCAACAAGACGCGCCAGAACATCCTGCGCAACCCGCATGCCTCGGTGCTGGTGATCGACCCTGTCACCGCCCGGTTCTACCGCCTGCACCTGCGGTACGAACGCACCGAGGACCACGGGCCGGTCTTTGAAAGCATGCGCGCCCAGCTCGCCGGCATTGCCTCGCACGCCGGCATGGCCGAGGTGTTTGAACTCAAGGGGGCCGACATCTACGCCGTGGAGCGTATCGAGGCCGTGGCGGGCGACGGACTGCCGCCGCCGCCCGCGCGTACCGGGCTGCTGCACGCGTTGCGGGTCTGCAGCGAGCACATGGCCCGCAGCGCGAGCCTGGAGGATCTGCTGCAGGGCACGCTGGCCGGCCTGCAGCAGCACCTTGGCATCGAGCACGCCATGGTGCTGATGCTGGATGCGACCACCGAGCAGCTCTACACCGTGGCCAGCTGCGGCTATGCCACCTCGGGGGTGGGGTCCGAAATCCGCCTGGGCCAGGGCGTGATCGGCATGGCCGCGCGCGAGCGAACGCCGGTGCGCATCAGCCACATGACACACGCCGCCCTGTACAGCCATGCCATCCGCGACAGCATGGATGCCCATGCCGCGCCCGATGCGCCATCGCTGCGGGGCATGGACATTCCCTACCCCGGCCTCGCGCAGCCCCACAGCCAGGTGGCGGTGCCGCTGGTCTGCGCCGGGCGGGTGCTGGGCGTGCTGTTCGCCGAAAGCCCCGTGGACCTGCGCTTTGGCTTCGAGGACGAGGACCTGCTGGTGGCCCTGGCGGGCCAGCTGGCGGCCGCCATCGATCTGCTGCACGCGGCGCCCGAGGTGCCCGAGCCAGCGCCGGTGGTGCCCAGCACGCCGGCCGTGAGCGGTGCGGCTTTGCGCGTGCGCCACTTTGCGGCCAACAACAGCGTGTTCATCGACGGCGACTACCTCATCAAGGGCGTGGCGGGCGCGATCTTCTGGAAGCTGCTGCGCGATCACCAGCACAGCGGCCGCGTGGACTTCACCAACCGCGAGCTGCGGCTGGGCCCGGCCCTTCGCCTGCCGGACGTCACCGACAACCTGGAGGCGCGGTTGCTGCTGCTGCAGCGCCGGCTGCAGGAGAACAGCCCGCACATGCGCATCGAGCGGACGGGGCGCGGGCGCTTTCGGCTGTGCGTGCTGCGCCCCGTGGTGCTGGAAGACGCCTGAGCCTCAGTGCACCGGACCGGGCACCACCGGCAGGCCCAGGCTGCGCATCAGCTTGGTCCACTCGGGCTGCGTGAGGTGCGGCTGCACCTGCGCCAGCACCGCTGCCAGCACGGGGGCAGGGGCATGCTGCTGCATGTCCGACAGCATGGCCGTGCGCTCGGCCGGTGACATGTAGGGCACCATCCAGCGGGCCACCACCATCATTTCCTGCGGCGGGATCGAGGCGACCAGCGCGTCGTGCACGCCCGCCAGTTCGGCATCGGTGTAGCACTGCCAGAGCACGCGGTTGTGCGCAGTCTCTTCCTCGTGCATGTGCTCGAAGTTGTGCGCCACAAACAGCGCCAGCTGGCGGTACAGGGCCAGGGTGGCCGCAGCCCGTGCGGTCTTGGCGCAGGCCATGAGGTGGTTTACCCCGTCTGCCAAGTCCGTGATGGCCTGTTCGTGCTCCACATGTTCACCGGCAATGCGCTGGCTGGAGCCAGGCCGACGCGCCTCCATGGCGGCGTGCACAAACTGGTTCTCGTGGTGCAGGTGCGCGCGGCACAGGTCCAGCAGCTGCACCACGCGCTCGCAGGTCTGGGCGAACTCCAGGTCGTCGTCCACATCCATGCGGCCCAGGCCCAGCAGCGTGTCGGCCATGAAGGCGCGCAGCGCCTTGTGGATACTGGCGTACATGTCCAAGCGGGGGGCGGCAGGTTGGGCTTGGGTCAGTGCGGCAATTTCGCGGGCATCAATCTTCATCACGTTCTTTCATGGCCTCGGTGGGCTCTTTCAGCGCATTTTTTTGGGCGCCGGGCCGGGTGCACCATGCACCCGTTTCCATGCAATGAAGTCTAGAAATTCGCCGCGTTCTTGCCTGTTAAAAACTCCTTAAACAGACCCTTTGAAAACCTTAAAAATCGCACTCCGAGCACTGAACGTGACATCGTTCACGGCGCCGCGCGCAGCAGGTCCACCGCTTTTTCCGCAATCATCACGGTGGGCGCGTTGGTGTTGCCGCTCACGATGCGCGGCATGATGGAGGCGTCCACGACACGCAGCCCCTGCATGCCGTGCACGCGCAACTGGGCGTCCACCACGTCCAGCGGTCCCGGCCCCATGCGGCAGCTGCCCACCGGGTGGTAGATGGTGTCGGCGTAGTTGCGCACGAACTGCTCGATCTCGGCGTCGCTGCGTGCGCCGGCCGAGGCCTTGGATTCGCGCGCGCCGTACTGTGCCAGCGCCGGCTGCGCCAGGATGTGCCGCATGCGCCGCACGCCGCGCACCAGGCGCTGCACGTCGTCCGCGTCGCCGAGGAAGTTCGGGTCCACCAGCGGCAGCGCCTGCGGTTCGCGGCTGGCCAGGCGCACGCTACCCCGGCTTTTGGGTTGCAGCAGGCAGACGTGGCAGGAGTAGCCGTGCCCCAATACCGTCTTGCGCCCGTGGTCGACCAGTTTGCCGATGACGAAATGCAGTTGCAGATCCGGCGCCGCTTCCTCCGGCCGGCTCTTGATGAAGCCGCCCGACTCGGCGAAATTGGTCGTCAGCATGCCGCTCCTCGCGCGGCGCCACTCGGCCACGCCGCGCAGCAGCCGTCCGGCGCCGGGGATCGACAGGCCGAACAGGTCGTACACCCCCGGCGCGTCCATCACCTGCACCACGTCGACGTGGTCGTGCAGGTGCATGCCGACGCCAGGCAGGTCGTGCGCCACGGCGATGCCCTGCTGACGCAGGTGCTCGCCCGGGCCGACGCCCGAGAGCATCAGGAGCTGCGGCGACAGCAGCGCGCCGGCGGCAAGCAGCACCTCGCGCGAGCAGCGCAGCGTCTGGCGCACGCCGCCCTGTTCGTACTCGACACCGACCGCGCGCCGCCCTTCGAGCACGATGCGCGTGGCGCGCGCCCCGGTGATCACGCGCAGGTTGGGCCGCGCCAGGTGCGGCGTGAGGTAGGCCTTGGCGGCGCTGAAGCGCTCGCCGTTCTTGTGCGTGACCTGGTACATGCCCACGCCTTCCTGCGCTGGCCCGTTGAAGTCGCCGTTGCGCAGTTCGCCCGCCTGCACGCCGGCCTCGACGAACTGCTGCGCCACTGGGTTGGGCGAGCGCAGGTCCATGACGTTGAGCGGGCCGCCTTGGCCGTGCCAGGCGTCGGCGCCGCGTTCGTTGTGCTCGGAGCGCTTGAAGTACGGCAACACGTCCTGCCACGCCCAGCCGGGGTTGCCCTGGGCGGCCCAGTGGTCGTAGTCGGCCGGCTGGCCGCGCGCGTAGATCATGGCGTTGATCGAGCTGGAGCCACCCAGCACCTTGCCGCGCGGCTGGTAGCCCTGGCGGCGATTGAGGCCCGGCTGGGGCGTGGTCCGCTGGCCCCAGCCGTTGAGCTCGAACTTGGCCATCACCGCCAGCCCGCCCGGGCAGTGGATCAGCACGCTGGCGTCGCTGCCGCCCGCCTCGAGCAGGCAGACGCGCAGCGCCGGGTCTTCGCTCAGGCGCCCGGCGAGCACGCAGCCGGCCGATCCGCCCCCAATCACGATGTAGTCGAACATGGGTCTCCTTGTGGCCGCCGTCTTGGTCGCGGCGGCTGCGGCGCACCTTACTCCCAACCCGGGCCCGCCAACGGGGCCGACGACCACCGGCACGCACTTTGAGGGGCGCTCTCTAACGAAGGCCCGTTGCACTCACAATTAAATTGCGCACGATTTAATTGTGAGTTATTATTCCGTCCATGCCCGCCCATTCGCCCAGCCCGCCGCTCTTGCGGCTCGACAACCAGGTCTGCTTCGCGCTGTATTCCGCATCGCTGGCCATGACCAAGCTGTACAAGCCCTTGCTCGACGCCATCGGACTGACCTACCCGCAGTACCTGGTGCTGCTGGTGCTGTGGGAGCAGGACGGCCTCACCGTCTCCGAGCTCGGCGAGCGCCTGTTCCTCGATTCCGGCACGCTCACGCCGCTGCTCAAGCGCCTGGAGGCCCAGGGCCGAATCGCCCGCCTGCGCGACGTGCAGGACGAGCGCCGTGTGCGCATCACCCTCACCCCCGCCGGCCGCGCGCTGCGCGGGGCGGCCGAGCGCATCCCGCCCTGCGTGCTGGAGAGCAGCCAGTGCTCCATCGCCGAGCTGGCCGAACTCACCGCCGAGCTCAAGCGTCTGCGCGACCGGCTGGGCCAGCGCTGAAAGCGCGGCGTACCTCCCACCCCATTCCCTCCACCGCCCGCCCCGCGGGCACCCTTTTCCAAGGAATCCACCATGACGCAACTCGAAAAAGTCCTGTACACCGCAAAGTCGCACGTGACCGGTGGGCGCGATGGCGCCGCCAAGACGGATGACGGCCGCCTGGACGTCAAGCTGTCCTCACCCGGCACGGCGGGCACCGGCACCAACCCCGAGCAGCTGTTTGCCTCCGGCTACGCGGCCTGCTTCATCGGCGCCATGAAGGCCGTGGGCGGCAAGATCGGCATCGCCGTGCCGCAGGACGTGTCCATCGACGCCGAAGTCGACCTGGGCCCCATCCCGAATGCCTACGGCATCGCCGCGCGCCTGAACATCCACCTGCCGGGACTGGACGAGGCCACGGCGCGCAAGCTGGTGGACGCCGCGCACCAGGTCTGCCCGTACTCCAACGCCACGCGCGGCAACATCGACGTGGCCATCAACCTGGTCTGAGAAGGCCTTGGGGACGTCCCAGGCACTTCCAAAACAATAGCTTCCAGCGCTTGTCCCACAAGCGCTGGAGGCTATTTTTGCTTGAAATCTGGCCGTGCTGCGCTGCGCGCCGGTTTGCAAGCCGGCGTTCAGCGACACGCGCGATGATCGGGGCCGGAGACACGCCATGAAGATCGCCCTGCTGTCCGACATCCACGCCAACCGGCAGGCCCTCGCCACCTGCCTGCAGCACGCGCGCGCCCACGGCGCCGAGCAGTTCGCCCTGCTGGGCGACCTGGTCGGCTACGGCGGCGAGCCGGCCGCCGTGGTCGAGCAGGCCATGGCGCTGGCCGCCCAGGGCGCGCGACTGGTGCTGGGCAACCACGACGCCATGGCGCTGGCGCCGCCGGCTGCGCCGCGCGACCGCAGTGAGCTCGGCGCGCAGTGGACGCACGACCAGCTCAGCCCCGCGCAGCGCGCCTTCCTCGGCGCCCTGCCGCTGAACGCGCGCCTGGGGGCGAGCGCCCTGCTGGTGCACGCCAGCGCCGACACACCCGCCCAATGGCGCTACGTCGAGGATTCCGGCGCCGCCGAGCGCAGCATGGATGCGGCGCGCCAGATCGACCCAGCCATCCGCTACGTGTTCAGCGGCCACGTGCACGAGCAGGTGCTGTACTTCCTCACGCCGACCGGCAAGCTGATGCGCTTCGCCCCCGAGCCGGGCGTGCCGATTCCGGTGCCGCAGCACCGCCAGTGGCTGGCCATCGCGGGCTCCGTGGGCCAGCCGCGCGACGGCGACGCGCGCGCCATGTACGCCGTGTTCGACGATGCGGCGGCCACCATCACCTTCCACCGCGTCCCTTACGACCACCTGGCCACGGCCGCCGCCATCCGCGCCGCCGGGCTGCCGGCGTTCTACGCCGAGCGGCTGGAAAAAGGCCTGTGAGCGCCCGATGAAGCTGCTGGCGCCCGGCACCGAGATCGACGGCTTCCGCGTCGGCGAATGCATCCACGCCGGGGGCATGGCGCACATCTACGCCGTGGAATACGCCCAGGAGGGGCGCTCGCCCGGCTTTGCCATGGCGATGAAGATCCCGCGCATGACGGCCGGCGACGGCGCGGAAAACATCGTCGGCTTCGAGGTCGAGCAGCAAATCCTGTCGGTGCTGAGCGGCCCGCACGTGCCGCGCTTCGTCGCCGCCGGCGACCTGGTGCGCCTGCCCTACCTAGTGATGGAGTACGTGCCCGGCGAGACGCTGCAGGACTGGCTGGACAGCACGCCCGTGCCGGAGCGCAGTGCCGAGCGCATCGCCGCCCTGGGCGCGGCCACGGCGCATGCGGCGCACAGCCTGCACCAGCAGAACGTCTGCCACCTCGACCTCAAGCCCGCCAACGTGCTGGTCCGCACCGACGGCAGCGCCGTGCTGCTGGATTTCGGCCTGTCGTGCCACGCGCACTACCCCGACCTCCTGGCCGAGGAGATGCGCAAGGCCGTCGGCTCGCCCGCCTGGATCGCGCCCGAGCAGGTGGTGGGCGTGCGCGGCGACCCGCGCAGCGACATCTTCGCCATCGGCGTGATGCTCTACGAGATGGCGACTGGCGAGCTGCCCTTCGGCGCGCCCACGACCGCCGGCGGCCTGCGCCAGCGCCTGTGGATGACGCCGGCGCCACCGCGCAAGCACCGCGCCGACGTGCCGCCCTGGCTGCAGGAAGTCATCCTGCGCTGCCTGGAGCCGGGGGCCGCAGAGCGCTACCCCTCGGCCGCGCACCTGGCCTTCGACCTCGGCAACCCCGGCCAGGTGCTGCTCACCGAGCGCGCCGCGCGCACCGAGGGCACGCCCATCGGCACGCACCTGCGCCGCTGGGTGCGTGCGGCCGGCATGCACTACAAGCCCAGCCCGCTGCCGGCGCAGCAGATCGAGGACACGCCCATCGTCATGGTGGCGGTGCCGCACGACGACGTGACGGACGCCACGCTGTATTCGCTGCGCCAGGCCGTGGCGCGCTCGCTCGGCATCCGGCCCGGCGCGCGCCTGGCCTGCGTCACGGTGGTCTCGCCCTCGGCGAGCAGCGCCAGCGACAGCGAGCGCAGCGAAACCACGCTGCAGCGCCAGCACATGGCGCGCCTGCGCCAGTGGGCCCAGGGCATCGACCTCGCCGGCCACCCGGTGAGCTACCACGTGCTCGAAGCCGGCGACGTGGCCCAGGCGCTGGTGCGCTACGCCGCCGGCAACCACGTGAGCATGATGATCCTGGGCGCCGCCACGCACGGCCTGCAGACGCAGCGCTTCATCGCCACCGTGCCCATGCGCGTGGCGCGCGACGCGCCCTGCACCGTCATCCTGGTCAAGCAGTCGCTGCCGTTCGCGCAGCTCGATCGCGGCTGAAACCGTACGGCGCGCACCCTAGTGGCCGCGGGGCGACAATCGGCGCATGACCCCAGCGCCGCCCGACGACCCCTCCCACCCGACCGGGCAGCACCCCTACGCCCAGCTCACGCCCGACCAGGTGCTGGACGCGCTGGCCGGCGTGGGCCTGCACGGCGACGGGCGGCTGATGGGCCTGTCTTCGTACGAAAACCGGGTCTACCAGGCATACCTGGAAAACGGCGAGCGCGTGGTGGCCAAGTTCTACCGCCCGGGGCGCTGGAGCCGTGAGCAGATCCAGGAGGAGCACGATTTCGCTGCCGAACTGGTGGCGGCCGAGGTGCCGGCCGTCGCCCCGCTGGTGCTGCACGGCGCCACCGTGCACGCGCACGGCGGTTTCCTGTTCTCCGTATCCCCGTGGCGCGGCGGGCGCGCGCCCGAACTGGACGATTGGGAAGTGCTCGAATGGGTCGGCCGCTTCCTCGCGCGCCTGCACACCGTGGGCGCGGCGCGGCCCTTCGTGCACCGCCCGGCGCTGGACGCGCAGAGCCACGGCGCCGAGCCGCGCGATTGGCTGCTGGCGCACGCCGCCGTGCCGCTGGACATGCAATCGCGCTGGCAGGATGCGTGCCAGAGAGCTCTTGAAACCATAGCTGCTTGCGCAGGCGCATCAAGCGCTGGAGCCTGTTTTGGCATAGAAAACGCCCGCCAGATCCGGCTGCACGGCGACTGCCACCCCGGCAACATCCTGTGGACCCCGGCCGACCTGCCCGGCGGCGGCCCGCATTTCGTCGACCTGGACGATGCGCGCAGCGGCCCGGCCGTGCAGGACCTGTGGATGCTGCTGTCGGGCGACCGGCGCCAGCGCACCGGCCAGCTCAGCGCGCTGCTGGAAGGCTACGAGCAGTTCCGCAGCTTCGACCGGCGCGAGCTGGCGCTCATCGAGCCGCTGCGCACGCTGCGCCTGATCCATTACAGCGCCTGGCTGGCGCGGCGCTGGGAAGACCCGATCTTTCCCGCCAACTTCCCCTGGTTCGGCTCCAGCGACTACTGGAGCGGCCAGGTGGATCTGCTGGAGGAGCAGATCGAGGCCATGCAGGAAGCGCCGCTGGCCGCGTAGCGCGGCCGGCCCGGCGCAGCCCGCCTAGGCGTCGTCCACCTCCAGCTGCCGCCACAACGGCGCCAGCAGCCCACGCTCGGCCAGCGGCAGGCGCATGGCCAGCAGCAGGCATTCGCGCTGCAGTTCGCGCATGCGCTGGTCGAGCTCGCGGTCGGCCATGGCGACTTCGAAATGGTCTTCGTGCGAGAGATCGCTGGCGCTCGCGCCCCAGGAGCCGAGCGAATTCCACGCTGTCTGCAGGCGCGAGAGCCGGGCCGTCGCCACTTCGACGATGGCCATGCTGGGCGCGGCGCTTTTCTGGCGCAGCAGCGTGCTGCGCAGCTGCGCCACGTCGTCCATGTGCGTCTTGATGCGCTCAATGGGGTTGAGCAGGTTCACCGCCGGTGGCGCGTCCGCATCCGGCGGCAGCGATTCGGCGACCGCGCTGGCCAGGTTGCACACGAAGCTGGCGTAGCGCAGGTCGAATTCGCCCGGAATCAGGCGCAGCGCGAAGCTGGTGCGCTTCATGGGCGCCGAGGGTGCGCGCGCGATCCCCAGCGTCACCTCGACCACGGAGAGCATCTTGCCGAGTTCGGAAATCTGCGTGCCGCGCAGGCGCACGGGGTAGCCCGAGCCGTCGAGCCGCTCATGGTGCTCGCCCACCGCGCGGCACAGCATGGGGCTGTAGTCGGTGGTGGACGACAGCAGCATCTGCGCCATGCGCGGATGGACGGCCAGGTGCTTGTGCCCTTCCAGATCCAGCGGGTCGGCCGAATCGAGGTACTCGGGCTGGATATAGATTTCGCCGATGTCGTGCAGCAGCCCTGCCAGCATGGCGGTGCGCACCTCGGCGGCCGGCCATTTCTTGGACAGCGCCATGGCGCCCATCAGCGCCGCGGCGCTGACCGCGTGCGCGATGAAGTGGGTGCGCGTGGCCAGCGCGGTGGTGAACAAAAGCTGCACCACCGAATGCAGGTGCAGGGCATGCATGTGCTCGCGCAGGGCCCCGGCCCAGGGCGCCAGGCCCCGGGCGAGGCCGGAGTCGCCGGCAAGAAAGCCCTCCAGGCATTCCTCCAGATAGGGCAGGGTCGCGCCATCCTGCGCCGTCAGGCAGGCCTCCAGGGGCTGCTGCAGCTTGCGCTCGAGCAGTTTCTGCTGCAGCCCGGCCGAAACCGGCTGCCCCTTGGCCCAGAGCTTGAAACCGCGGGCGTCGAGGATGTCCTCGGAAGCAACGATCAGGTGCTTCTCGGAGGCGCGCATGATGGCATTCAACGCGACGGGGTTGGCTTGCACTCCGTTCGTTTCCTCTTCCCTGCCCTGCATGCGTTTCCTTTGCAACAGTTCCTGCGGTCGGCCGCCGCCTTGGCGGCAGCGAACTCCGACAGCATACGTGCTGCCTGCCGGTGCGGCGCATTTCCTGCGCGGGACCGGGGGTATGCCGGGCCGGCCACGCGCGGGCGCCCACGCACCCCTCCCCAATCTTGTATGCTGGCCACTCGCCCGCCAGACAAAAAGCCCATGAAAGACAAGCTGCGCACGCTATTTTCGATTCGCACCAAGCGCCAGACGCCGCCGGTCGGCCCGCTGCCGCCCGTGGGCGCTTCCATCATGTGCGGCAACGTCAAGATGCAGGTCACGCACGCCATGCCGCGCGAGCTGTGGGACTGGATGGTGCTGTCCGGCTGGCGCAACGTCCCCGTCGCCAAGGACCGGCGCCAGTGCGTGGAACTGCCGGCGCGCACCCTCAAGGATTTGATCGACGCCGTGCCCAGCGAGCGCGACGCCCTGCACGCGCGCATCCTGCGCAGCGCCAAGCGCCCCAACTAGGGGCGTTTGTCGCTCCTTGTTTCGTAGCTGCTAACCCATACCAGATAAGCGCTAGCAGCTATTTTTAGCCCAAATTCTCAGGCCAGCAGCGCGTTCACCCGGCGGACGTAGGCCGCCGGGTCCTCCGGCAGGCCGCCTTCGGCCAGCAGCGCCTGGTCGAACAGGATGTGCGCGAGGTCGTGGAAGTGCACGCTGCCGTCGAGCTTTTTCACCAGCGCGTGCTCGGGGTTGACTTCAAGCACCGGCTTGGTGTCCGGCGCCTGCTGACCGGCCTGCTTGAGCATGCGCGCGAGCTGCGTGCTCATGCCGTCGTCCTGCACCACCAGGCAAGCGGGTGAATCCACCAGGCGGCTGGTGACGCGCACGTCCTCGGCCTTGTCCTTGAGGGCTTCCTTGAGCTTGGCGAGCAGCGGCTTGAAGGCTTCTGCGGCCTCCTCGGCGGCCTTCTTCTCGGCCTCGTCCTGGAGCTTGCCCAGGTCGACCGCGCCCTTGGCCACCGATTGCAGCGGGGTGCCGTCGAAGTCGTGCAGGTAGTTCAGCGCCCACTCGTCCACGCGGTCGGTCATCAAGAGCACCTCGATGCCCTTCTTCTTGAAGACTTCGAGCTGCGGGCTGTTCTTGGCGGCGGCCAGCGTCTCGGCGGTGATGTAGTAGATGGCCTCCTGGCCTTCCTTCATGCGCGCCTTGTAGTCGGCAAACGACACGCTCACCGCGTCGCTGGACGTCGAGGCGAAGCGCAGCAGCTTGGCCAGGCGTTCGCGGTTGCCGAAGTCCTCGCCCAGGCCTTCCTTGAGCACGGCGCCGAACTCACTGTAGAACGCGGTGTACTTGCCTTCCTTGGCCTTGTCGTCGGCGTCCACCACGTCGGTCACGCCATCGGCGTTGGGCGTGGTGTCATGCTTGTCGTGCTTGGCCAGGTCTTCCAGCATGGAAAGCACGCGCTTGGTCGAACCTTCGCGGATGGCGCGCACGTCGCGGCTTTCCTGCAGCAGTTCGCGGCTGACGTTGAGCGGCAGGTCGCTCGAATCGATGACGCCCTTGACGAAGCGGAGGTAGCTGGGCATCAGCGCCTCGGCGTCGTCCATGATGAAGACGCGCTTGACGTAGAGCTTGATGCCGGCCTTCTTGTCGCGGTTCCACAGGTCGAACGGCGCCTTGGCGGGGATGTAGAGCAGCTGCGTGTATTCGGTGTTGCCCTCGACGCGGTTGTGCGCCCAGGTCAGCGGGTTCTCGTGGTCGTGCGCGATGTTCTTGTAGAACTCCTGGTACTGCTCCTCGGTGATGTCCTTCTTGGGGCGGGTCCACAGGGCGCTGGCCTTGTTGACGGTTTCCCACTCGCCGGTCTTGACCATGCCCCCGGGCTGGCGGCCGCCGTTTTCGTCGTTGGGGTTGATGAGTTCGCCGTCTTTCCACTCTTCCTTTTCCATGAGGATGGGAAGGCTGATGTGATCCGAGTACTTGGCGATGACGCTCTTGAGCTTCCAGGCGCTCAGGTATTCGTCGGCCTCGGGCCGCAGGTGCAGGGTGACGCTGGTGCCGCGCGCCGGGCGCTCCAGGGTCTCGACCTCGAAATCCCCGCTACCGCTGCTGATCCAGCGCACGCCTTCGCTGGCCGGCAGGCCGGCACGGCGCGATTCCACGGTGATCTTGTCGGCCACGATGAAGCCGGAGTAGAAGCCCACGCCGAACTGGCCGATGAGCTGGGCGTCCGCCTTCTGGTCGCCCGTGAGCTTGCCCATGAAGTCCTTGGTGCCGCTCTTGGCAATGGTGCCCAGGTGGTCGATGGCCTCCTGCGCACTCATGCCGATGCCGTTGTCGGTGATGGTGAGCGTCTTGGCGTCCTTGTCGAAGCTCACGCGCACTTCGAGGTTGGGCGCGTCTTCGTACAGGGCGTTGTTGTTCAGCGCCTCGAAGCGCAGCTTGTCGCAGGCGTCCGAGGCGTTGGAGATCAGCTCGCGCAGGAAGATTTCCTGGTTGGAGTACAGCGAATGCGTGACGAGGTGCAGCAGCTGGGCGACTTCGGCCTGGAAAGACAGGGTTTGTTTGCTCATGGTGGTTCAGAGAAAGGCTTGCAAAAGGGGTGGACGCGCGCCGCAACGCGGGGCGGCGGCGGGCGTCAGCGAAGCTGGAACTGGGGCCGCGCGGCCGGGTTTCAAGGGGCAGGCCGGGGCGCGGTCCGCAGCCACTGGCGCAACTGGCGCGTCACACGCGCATCGCTCAGCAGGTCCAGGTGGCCGGCGCCGTGCACCACCAGGGTGTCCGCGGCCGCGAAATGCAGGCGGCGCGCCGGGTCGGTGTGATGGCCGAGCGCGCTCGGCGGCGTCACCAGGCCGTCGCCCAGCATGCGCTGCGCGCGCGGGCTGCGCGCACCCGCCAGCGTGGCGGCAACGGCGTGGCAGTGCACGTCGCCGGGCAAAGGCAGCGCCAGGCGGGCGTCGCGCCCCGCCCGGAAGCGCGTCCGCCCCTGCCCGTCGCCTTCTTGCACATGGCCGAAGCGCAGGTCGGTGATGCCGGCGCTGCGCAGCTGCGCCAGGCGGGCGAACGGCCGGCTCCAGGGGTTGCTGCCGATCAGCACGTCGGCCCAGTTGCCGGCGCGCTCCAGCGGCGCGCCGTGGTGCGGCGTGCCCAGGAACACGGCGTGCCCGACCAGCGCGCGCCAGGCGTGCCCCGCCTCCGAGCCGTACTGCAAGGCGCTGCGCAGCACCAGGCCGCCCATGCTGTGGCCGAGCAGGTCCAGGCGCTCCACCGGCACCGGCACCGGCCAGCGCGCCACCAGCGACTCCAGCGCCTCGGCCAGTGCCCGGCCGTTTTCCCAGGTGTGCAGGCCGCTGTTGTAGCGCAGGTAGACCGGTGTGCAGCCCAGCGTGGCCGCCAGCGCCTCGCCGTGGTCGTGCCCGGCGCGGCGCCATTGCAGGTCGTTCATGCACAGGCCGTGCGCCAGGAGCAGGATGTGCCCGCTCGCGCCGGGCGGCAGCGCCGCCGGGTCCAGGGGCTTGCCGCCGCGCAGGCGCAGGCTGAGCGGCGTGGCCAGCGGGTTGCCGTCGGCCGCCAGGCGGTCGCCCATCACGCCGTTCAGGGCGGCGACCAGGGCTTCGCGCTCCGGGCTCTCGGGCGGTTCGCGGCCCAGGAACGGCTCCAGTGCGCGCAGCCCCACCTGGACGCCGGCACCCACCAGGCGCGTGACGCCGTGCACCGCCCCGTAGACCGCGCCGGTGATGCCGCCGGTGCGCCCCGGCTCCGCGCCCCCCGCCAGCCCCATGCTGCGGTGCACCGCGCTGTGCACGCCTTCGGCCATCCGGGCAGCGCCCAGCGTGCCCTGGGTAGCCAGCGCGGCGGCGCCGCGCAGGTCGCTGGCGCGCAGCTGGCGCAGCGCCGCGAGCGCGGCGCGCGCGCCGCCCGGCGCTCCCCCGGGCTTCGGGGATTTGGGGGGTTTGGGTGCGGTAGCCATGGTCTGGGGCACCTCTAGAAATGCTCGTGCGGCCCGAGAAAACGCCATTGCCCGGCCGGCAACGCGCCCAGCGTGACGCGGCCGATGCGGATGCGTTTCAAGCCCACCACCTTCAGGCCGACCAGCTCGCACATGCGGCGGATCTGGCGCTTCTTGCCTTCGACCAGCACGAAGCGCAGCTGCTCGGGGTTCTGCCATTCGACCTTGGCCGGCTTGAGCGGCTGGCCGTCCAGGCTCAGGCCGTGGCGCAGGCGCGCCAGCAACGCGGGCGGGAACACCGCCTGCACGTTGCTGCGCACCGGGTCGCGCTCGTCGATGGCCTGCAGGGGCTCGGCACGCTGGCCTGGGCGGGGCGTACCGGCACCCTCGTAGACCACACGCACCAGGTATTCCTTGTCCACGCTGGAGTCCTCGCCGATCAACTGGCGCGCCACGCGTCCGTCCTGCGTCAGCACCAGCAGGCCGATCGAATCGATATCCAGCCGGCCCGCCGGGGCCAGGCCGCGCAGCTGCTGCGGCGAAAACCGCAGGCCGCTGGTATCGCCCTGCCAGTGGCTGCGCGCGTGGATCAGCGATGCCGCAGGCTGGTGTCCGTCCTCGGCCTGGCCCGAGACGTAACCCATGGGCTTGTTGAGCAGGATGGTGACGCGGTGTGCCTGCTGGCGCTGGGCGGCGCGCTCGACGCTCACCCGGTCCTCCGGGCCCACGCGCACGCCCATCTCGGCGACGCTGCCATTGACGTACACCCAGCCGCGCGCGATCCAGTCGTCGGCTTCGCGGCGCGAGCACAAACCGAGTTCGGCCAGGCGCTTGTTCAGGCGCACGCCCGGGGCGGGGGTCGCGGGTACGCCGCTGGCCGGCGGGCTGTGGGACGTTGCGGGGGAATGGGAGCGCATGGGCCGATTGTCTCAGCCCCGCCGCCCATGCGGTGCGCGCATGGAGGCATGGCAAAGCCACATGGGCGTGCCGGCCATTTGTGACCATCTGTCACTACACTGGTCGCGCCGCATTTTCCCTGAAGGGAACGGCACCGCCGTACCTGGAAGACCGCCATGAACCTCGCCTCCACCTTGCGCTCTCAGCCCATCGCCGCACGCCTGCGCCTGGGCTTCGGCGCCATGCTGCTCATGATGGCGGGCATCGCCGCCGTCGGTCTGCTGGCGCTGCAGAGCGCCAACCAGCAGATGCGCGAGATCACCGGCGCCGGGGCCGCCAAGGCCAGGCTGGTCAACGCCATGCTGGAGACGGTCAGCACCGCCGGCATCCAGAGCCGTTCGGCCGCCATGCTCAACGAGATCGACGGCGCGCAGGCGCGCACCCAGATCGCGGCGGCGCGCGCCTCCCTGCAGCATTACCAGAAGCAGGAGGCCGAGTTGGTGCAGCTGCTGTCGGCGGCGGACACGCCGGTGCAGCACGCCCTGGTGCGCGACATCGAGGCGCTGGCGCAGAAGGGCCGGCCGGAGCTGGAATCCGCCCTGCAGGCGGCGGAAGACGGCGATACCGTGAGCGCCACGCTGGCGCTGATGACGCGCGCGGCCCCCACCGAGAGCGCCTGGCGCGCCAAGCTGGCGGAACTGATCGAACGGCAGAACAGCCTGAACGCCGAGGGCGCGCAGCGCGCCGAGGAATCCCAGCGTCGGGCACGCTGGCTGGGCGGCCTGCTGGTGGCGCTGGCGGCGGCCCTGGGCTGGTGGATTGCACGGCGCATCACCGCCAGCATCACGCAGCCCATCGGTCGCGCCGTGGTGGTGGCCGAACGCATCGCGCGTGGCGATCTGACGTCTTCCATCGAGATCCGCATGCACGACGAAACCGGGCGCCTGCTCGAGGCCATCGCCGCCATGCAGGAACGCCTGCGCTCGCTGGTGGGCGAGATCAGCCAGGCGGCCGGCTCCATCCTCACGGCCAGTTCGGAAGTCGCCTCGGGCAACATGGACCTCAGCCAGCGCACCGAACAGACCTCGCACAACCTGCAAACCAGCGCCTCCGCGCTGGCCGACCTGACCGGCACCGTTGGCCAGAGCGCGGAATCGGCCCACCAGGGCAACCAGCTGGCCACGGGCGCATCGCAGGCGGCCACGCGCGGCGGTCAGGCGGTGGCGCAGGTGGTGCAGACCATGGAGTCGATCAGTGCCAGTTCGCGCAAGATCACCGACATCACCAGCGTCATCGACGGCATCGCCTTCCAGACCAATATCCTGGCACTCAACGCCGCCGTCGAGGCGGCGCGCGCCGGGGAGCAGGGCCGGGGCTTTGCCGTGGTGGCGAGCGAGGTGCGCAGCCTGGCCGGGCGCGCGGCCACGGCGGCGCGGGAGATCAAGGCCTTGATCGGCTCCAGCGCCCTGCAGGTGCAGCAGGGCAGCGAGCTCGTGCACCGCGCAGGCAGCACCATGGACGAGCTGGTCGGCGCGGTCTGCAAGGTCTCCGAGATCATGGCCGAGATCACCCAGGCAACGCAGGAGCAGAGCCAGCGCATCGGCCAGGTGAGCCATTCGGTGGACGCACTCGAATCCATGACCCAGCAGAACGCCGCCCTGGTCGAGCAGAGCGCCGCAGCGTCCGACAGCCTCAAGGAGCAGGCAGCGCGCCTGACCCAGGTGGTCGGCGCCTTCCGGCTGGAGCGCCGCGCCGGCGAGGACGGCGACTGGTCCGGCCCGCAGGCCCCGGCACTTGCGCGCCCTGCAGACGCCCCGGCGCCCGCACAGGGCCGCTGGCGCGCCATCGCGCGCTGAACACGCTCACGGGGCGATGCCGCCGGTGGGCTGGCGCGCCTGCCAGGCGAGGAACTCCGGCACGGGCACCGGCCGGCTGATGTAGTAGCCCTGGGCTTCGTCGCAGGACAGTTCACGCAGGTACGCCAGCACTTCGGCAGTTTCGACGCCCTCGGCGACCACCGTCAGGCCCAGGTTGTGCGCCAGGTCGATGGTCGAGCGCACGATCATCGCGTCGCCTTCGGCGCTTTGCATCCCCATGACGAAGGACTTGTCGATCTTGAGTTCGTGCACAGGCAGGCGGCGCAGGTAGGCGAGCGAGGAGTAGCCGGTGCCGAAATCGTCGATGGAGAGCTTGAAGCCCTGCTGCGCCAGCCGGTTGAGCATGGCTTCGGCGCGCTGCGGGTCGTCCATGATGGCGCTCTCCGTGATCTCCAGGCAGATCTGCGCCGCCGGCACCTGGTAGCGCGCGAGGATGGCGCCCAGGCGCAGGTTCAGCTCGGGGTCGAGCAGGTCGCGCGTGGAGAGGTTCACCGACACGCGCAGGCCGATCGCGCGCACTTCCGGACGCGCCAGCAGGATGGTCACCTGCTCGAACACCCAGCGCGTCAGCTGGCGCACGAACCCGGTCTGCTCGGCGAACGGGATGAACTCCATGGGCGGCACCAGGCCACGCTGCGGGTGCTGCCAGCGCAGCAGCGCTTCGGCGGCGACGCCTTCGGCCGGCTGCAGACCCACCTTGGGCTGGAGGTACAGGCGCAGTTCGCCCTGTTCGACGGCGCGGCGCAGGTCGCCCAGCAGCGAGAGCGTCTGCGCGCTCGACGAATCGAGCGCCGGGTCGTAGAGCAGAGCTGCGGTCAGGCGCCGCTTGGCGCCGTACATGGCGATCTCGGCGCGGTTGATCAGCATGTCGGCGTCCACCGCGTGGTCGGGCCACAGCGCGATGCCCATGCTGGCGCTCAGGTCCACCGTCTGGTCGTCGAAGCGGATCGGCGTCTCGAAGGAGCGCGCGATGCGGTCGGCCACGCGCAGCGCCGCCTGGGCGTCGGCCACGTGCAGCAGCAGCGCGAATTCGTTGCCGCCGTGCCGCGCCAGCATGTCGCCCGGCGTGCTCATCATGGGCTGCAGGCGCCCGGCCACGGCCTGCAGCAGCCGGTCGCCAAAGGCGTAGCCGAGCACGTCGTTGACGTGCTTGAAACGGTCCAGGTCGAGCACCAGGACCGCCAGGCAGTGGCCGGGAACCGGGTCGGCGCGCAGCGCGTCCATCACGGCGGCGCGGAAACGCTCGCGGTTGGGCACGCCCGTGAGGCGGTCGCGGTAGGCCAGGTCACGAATCTCGTTCTGCTGGCGGGCGATGTCCACGCGCATGTGGTCGAAGGAGCGCGCCAGGTCGCCGACCTCGTCGCTGCGCTCGGTGTGCTCCATGGCCACTGCGTAATTGCCCATGGACAGGCGCCGTGTGGCCGCCAGCAGGGCACGCAGCGGCGTGGTGACGCGCCGCGCCACCGCGCTGCTGCCGAGCGCGAACAACAGCACGCCGGCGGCGGTGATGACGGCCAGCAGCCACTGCAACTGCCGGTACGGCGCCACGAGCTCGTCCACGGAACGCAGCAGCAGCGCTTCGGAAGGCGTGCCCAGCACCGACAACGCGCTGCTGCGCACGAGCAGCGTACCGCCGGCGGTGGCGATCTCCTGCACGCCGTTGGGGGCGGCGCGCAGCCGCGCCAGCGCGGCCGGCGGCAAGGTGCTGACCGGAACGGAATGGCCGCCACGGCCGTCGCCCACGCGCACCGCCACGTCCAACGCGAGCAGCTGGCGCATCTCCTGCGCCATCGGCTGCCCGACGGGAAAGCCCATCAGCACCCAGCCGATGACCAGCGGCGCGCGCAGCGGCACCATGACGAACTGGTGCGGCAAACCGTTGACCACGGCCACCTGGCTGCCTTCCGGCTGTGCCGCAAGCGCCGGCACCACCTGCGCCAGCGTCTCCGGCAGCTGCAGCATGCTGCCGGACGGGCTGCTCACGACGCGCACCGTCAGGCCGGTATCGAGCAGCGCCGTCACGGCCGCGCCGATGCGCGCGCCGTGGTTTTCGAGCGCCGATTCGATGGTCTGCATATCGTCCGAGCTGACCGCCGAGCGAAAGCCATAGTCCGCCGCCAGCAGCGCCGAGCCCTGGCGCAACTGCTCGGCCTTCTGTTCGAGCAGACGGCGCCAGACGCGCTCGTCGGTGTCGAGCTCGCGCGCGATCTGCGCGCGCACGTTGCGCTCGATGCTGGCGCGCACCACGGCGAACCCGGCCAGCTGCACCGCCAGCAGCAGAAGCAGCGACATGCCCACCAGCCGGGTGACCAGGCTGTGGCGCAGGCCGCGCCAGTTCAAGGTGTCAGCCCCGTCAGGACGACCGCGGCACTGGCCGGCGCCGGCCCCACGGAAAGCGGCTGCGCGAGCGCCGCCGCACCCACCGGCAGGCCGGGGTGCCAGGTGCGCAGCCGGTAGGCCCCGGCGGGCACGCCGTCGAGCTGCACGCGGCCGGCAGGCCCGCTGTGCGCGAAATACGGCGTGTCCACGACGAGGATCCAGGCCACCATCTGGTCGTGGATGTTGCAGCCCAGCACCACCACGCCCGGCGTGTCGAAGCGCACCGGGTTGGCCGGTGTGCCGGAGTACAGCTTGAGCTCGAACTTCTTCGCCGGCGAAAACGAGTACACGTGGTGGCGCACGGCGTCGTGGTTCGGGAAGTGCACCTCGGTGCCGGTGGTGACCGCAAGCACGCCGGGAACGAAACGCTTGTGTTCCTGCGCCATTTCTATGCCCGGCAGCGGCCGCGCGGCGCGCTGGGCCTCGGCAGACTCCAGGAACACCACGGCGCCTTCCACCGGCTTGCCGGCGCCGTCGCGCACGTCGACCTGCACGGTGGCCGCCCAGGCGGCGCCGGCCGACGCCGCAAGCGCCACGAGCAAAGCGCGGTACGCCGCGCGCGCGCAACAAGCTGGATGCATGTGACGGTTTGTAGCACAGCGGGGCGCGGCGCGGCGCGTGAAAGCTCTCATAAGAATAGCTTCAACCTTATACGTGGCAAGCGCTAGAGTAATTTTTCACCCATATTTCTCGCGCTTGGCCATCGCAGGCGAAGCGTCCAGAAACAGGCTGGTGCGCAGGCTCTCCAGATCGAGCACGCGCAGCCCGCCGTATTCCACCTGGATCGCGCCGTGGGCCTGGAGCGCAGCCAGCGCCTCGTTGACCCGCTGGCGCGACAGGCCGACCAGGTAGGCCAACTCCTGCTGCGTGATGCGCAGCACCTCGCCGACGCCCGGATACAGCACCGGGTTGAACAGCGCCGCCAGGCTGCGCGCCACACGCACGTCGAGGTTGCCCAGGCGGTCGATCTCGCGCGCCGAGATGAACTGGGCCAGGCGCTCGTTGAGCTGGTTCATGACGAAACGGTTGAAGCCGATGGAGTTGTCCAGCAGCCAATGGAAGGTGTCGATGGGCAGGCCGGCGACGGTACTTTTGCGCAGCGCCTGAATGTTGTAACGGTAGGGCTCGCGCTTGAGCGCCGTGCCCTCGCCGAACCAGCCGCCAGGCGGCAAGCCGGCGAAGGTGACGGTACTGCCGTCGGCGTTGTCGTTGCTCATCTTGAGCAGGCCCTCGACCACGCCGAACCAGTACGTGACGCTGCGGCCGTTGCGGCAGACATGGTCGCCGGGCAGCGCGTCGCCAACCAGGAGCGCGGCCACCGCACGCTCGCGCGCTTCCGGGCCCAGCTGCTGCAGCCAGGGAATCCCGCGCAGTTCGGCCTGTGTGGGGGGGCGGCGGCGGTGGTGGAGCGAGAGGTCGTGCGTCATGGGCAAAAAGGCGCGGGCCGGCTGGGGAATACCACGAGGCCAAATGTCGGGAAAACGACAGTGCGGCGACAGGGTGCTGCGCCATGATCGCCCAAGCGCCGCTCCTGCGCCAGCCCCCCCCACAACCCGCATCCGCCATGAACTTGCCGTCTTCCCCCCGCACTCTCCTTCCCGCCGCAACCCTGCCGCGCCGACGTGTGCTCGCGGGCGCGCTGGCATTGCCCTGGCTGGGCCTGGCGCCGGCGCGCGCCCAGGAGGGTGCGCTCAAGCTGTGCCAGTCCACGGCGCTTACGGGGCCCCTGGGCGACCTGGGCACGGCCATGCACCAGGGAGCGCGCGCGGCCTTCGCCAGCGCCAACGCGCGCGGAGGCGTGCACGGGCGCAGCATCGAGTTGGATACGCTCGACGACGGCTACGAGATTCCGCGCGCGCTGGCCAACTTCGAGAAATTTCTCGCCGACCCGGCGTGTTTCGCGCTGTTCAACTGCATGGGCACGCCCATGGTCGGCGCCATGATGCCCAAGGTCCTGGAGACCGGCATTCCCTTCTTCGCCCCATTCACGGGCGGCCAGCTCAGCCGCCTGCCGGGCGCACGCAACGTGTTCAACATCCGCGCCAGCTATGCCGACGAGGCCGAAAAAGCCGTGCAGCACCTGGCGACGCTGGGCATACGCCGGATTGCCCTGGCGTGGCAGAACAACGCCTTTGGCAAGGAGGTGCTGGCCGGTGTGGAGCGCGCGGTGGCGGCCGCCAAACTGCCGACGCCGCAGACCGCCACGGTCGAGAACGACGCCTCGGACGCCCTGGCGGCGGCGACCAAGCTCTCCGGCACCCGGCCCGAAGCCGTGCTGCTCGGTCTGGCCGGCAAGCCGGCGCTGGAATTCGCGCGCGCCTTCCACCCGCTGCGCCGCGGCGTCACCATGTACGCGCTGTCCGTCCTGGGCACCTCAGCCAACATCAAGGCGCTGGGCGAAGACGCGCGCGGCATGGCCATTTCCCAGGTGGTGCCGCTGCCGGGGAACGCGGTGGTGCCGGTGGTACGCGATTTCCAGCAGGCCTGGAAAGCCCTGGGCGCCACGGCCGAGCCCTCGCACCTGGCGCTGGAGGGCTACATCAACGCGCGCGTGTTTCTGGAAGCCCTGCAGCGCGCGGGGCGCAACCCGACACGCGCAGCCTTCATCAACGCCACCTGGACGCTGCGCAACCTCGACCTCGGCGGCTTCGACATCAACGCCACCGTGCCCGAGCAAAGCGCTTCGCACTTCGTGGAACTCACCTTGGTGGGGCGCAACGGGCAGTTCATCCGCTAAGCCATGACAAGCACGGGTTCAACCCCATCAGTGTTTTCCCGGTGAATGTCGTCAAAAAGACAAAAAAACGTCAAACCGACGCCTAGCATGCCTGCATTGACGTACCGCCCAGGTGCCCGGCGCCCCCGCTGCCGGGCGGAGAACCCGCACAAGGACAGCCATGAACCGCACGTTTCCGCAACTGCTTCTCCAGCACGCCGCCGAGCGCGGCGACGCGCCCGCGCTGCGCGAGAAGGAATACGGCATCTGGCAGACGCATTCCTGGGCGCAACTCGCTGCCCTGGTGGAACAGGTCGCCGCCGGTCTGCAGCAGGCCGGGCTGCAGCGCGGCGAGCACATGGTGGTCATTGGCTCGAACCGCCCGCGCCTCTATGCCACCATGCTGGCGATCCAGGCCGTGGGCGCCATCCCGGTGCCGCTGTACCAGGACGCCGTCGCGGCCGAGTGCGTCTACCCCCTGACCAACGCCGAGGTGCGCTTCGCCATGGTCGAGGACCAGGAGCAGGTCGACAAGCTGCTGGAAATCCGCGAGCGCTGCCCGCTGCTGGCGCGCATCTGGTACGACGACCCGCGCGGCCTGCGCAAGTACAACGAGGACGGTCTGCAGGACATCGAGCTCCTGATCCAGGCCGGCGCCGCATTCGCCGCGCAGCACCCCGGCTGGTTCCGCGAGACGGTGGCCAAGGCCTCGGCCGACGAGGTCGCCGCCATGTTCTTCACCTCGGGCACCACCGGCAACCCCAAGGGCGTGGTGCACACGCACGCCACCTTGCTCGACCGCGCCTCGGCCGGCGCCGAATTCGACAAACTCACCAGCAACGAGGAAGTGCTGGCCTACCTGCCGCCGGCCTGGATCGGCCAGAACATCTTCAGCTACGCGCAATGGCTGGCCTGCGGCTATGTGGTCAACTGCCCGGAATCGGCCAGCACCGTCTCCATCGACCTCAAGGAAGTGGGACCGACGTACTACTTCGCGCCGCCGCGCGTGTTCGAAGGGCTGCTGACCAGCGTGACCATCCGCATGGAAGACGCCGGCCTGCTCAAGCGCAAGATGTTCGCCGCCTGCATGGCGCTGGCGCGCCGCGTGGGCCCCGCGCTGATGGATGGGCAGGCGGTGGGTGCCTGGGACCGCTTCAAGTACGCGCTCGGCGACCTGCTGGTCTACGGCCCGCTGCGCAACAACCTGGGCTTCTCGCGCGTGCGCGTGGCCTACACCGCCGGCGAAGCCATCGGGCCGGACCTGTTCAGCTTCTACCGCTCCATCGGCATCAACCTGAAGCAGCTCTACGGCTCGACCGAGACGGCGGTGTTCGTCTGCCTGCAGCCGGACAACCAGGCGCGCGCCGACACAGTGGGCGTGCCGATCCGCGGCGTGGAGATCAAGGTCGCCGAGAACGGCGAGATCCTCGTCAAGTCGGCCGGCCTGCTCAAGGAGTACTACAAGAACCCCGAGGCCACGGCCGAGGTGCTGACCGCCGATGGCTGGTACCACACCAGCGATGCCGGTTTTCTCGATGCGCACGGCCACCTGAAGATCATCGACCGTGTGAAGGACGTCGGCCGCATCCAGGGCGGCGCCAACGACGGCGCCATGTTCGCGCCCAAGTACGTGGAGAACAAGCTCAAGTTCTTTCCGCACATCAAGGAAGTCGTGGCCCTGGGCGACCGGCGCGACAAGGTGTGCATCATGGTCAACATCGATTTCGACGCCGTGGGCAACTGGGCCGAGCGGCGCAACCTCCCGTACGCCGGCTACACCGACCTGGCGCAAAAGCCCGAGGTGTACGACCTCATCCTCGAATGCGTGGAGAAGGTCAACGCCGACCTGGCCAGCGACGCGCTGCTCGCCGGCAGCCAGATCAGCCGCTTCCTGGTGTTGCACAAGGAGCTGGACGCCGACGACGGCGAGCTCACGCGCACCAACAAGGTCCGCCGCGGCTTCATTGCCGAGAAATACGGCGTGCTGGTGGATGCGCTGTACGCCGGCAAGACCGAGCAATACATTGAAACCCAGGTGAAGTTCGAGGATGGCCGCACCGGCAGCGTGAGCGCCACGCTCCGCCTGCGCGACGCCAAGACGTTCGCCCCCGTGAAAACCGCCGCCTGAGACCGCGACCATGAACCAGAAGAAGATCGGCAACGTCGTGCTCGATGTGAACAACATCAGCCTGCGCTTTGGCGGCGTCAACGCACTGACGAACATTTCCTTCGACGTGCGCGAGCACGAGATCCGCTCCATCATCGGCCCGAACGGGGCCGGCAAGAGCTCGATGCTCAATTGCATCAACGGCGTCTACACGCCGCAGGAAGGCTCCATCACCTTCCGCGGCCAGACCTTCTCGCACATGAATTCGCGCCAGGTCGCCGAGATGGGCATCGGCCGCACCTTCCAGAACCTGGCGCTGTTCAAGGGCATGAGCGTGATCGACAACATCATGACCGGCCGCAACCTGAAGATCAAAAGCAACATCCTGCTGCAGGCGCTGCGCATCGGCCCGGCCGAGCGCGAGGAGATCGCCCACCGCGAGAAGGTCGAGCACATCATCGACTTCCTGGAAATCCAGGCCTTCCGCAAAACGCCCGTCGGCCAGCTGCCCTACGGCCTGCAAAAGCGCGTCGACCTGGGCCGGGCGCTCGCCATGGAGCCGCAGGTGCTGCTGCTCGACGAACCCATGGCCGGCATGAACGTGGAAGAGAAGCAGGACATGTGCCGCTTCATCCTGGACGTGAACGACGAATTCGGCACCACCATCGTGCTCATCGAGCACGACATGGGCGTGGTGATGGACATCTCCGACCGCGTCGTGGTGCTCGACTACGGCAAGAAGATCGGCGACGGCGACCCGGAATCGGTGCGCAACAACGAAGACGTGATCAGTGCCTACCTGGGCACATCGCACTGATCGGGAGCACAACACATGGCATTTTTTCTCGAAACACTGATCGGCGGCCTCATGGCCGGCATGCTGTATTCGCTGGTGGCGCTGGGCTTCGTGCTGATCTACAAGGCCTCGGGCGTATTCAACTTCGCCCAGGGCGCCATGGTGCTGTTCGCAGCGCTGGCCATGGCCCGCTTCGCCGAATGGTTCCCGGCCTGGACGGGCATCGCCAGCCCGGTGCTGGCCAACATCCTCGCCTTCATCGCTGCGGGGGCGCTGATGTTCGTCGTCGCCTGGCTGGTCGAGCGCCTGGTGCTGCGCCACCTGGTGAACCAGGAAGGCGCGACGCTGTTGATGGCGACGCTCGGCATCGCCTACTTCCTCGAAGGCATCGGCCAGAGCCTGTTCGGCAGCGACATCTACCCCATCGACATCGGCATGCCCAAGGACCCGGTGTTCCTGTTCGACACCGTATTCCCGGGCGGCATTCTGGTCAACCAGGAAGACGTGATCGCCGCCGGCATCGCCGCCGCCCTGGTGCTGGCCTTGACGCTGTTCTTCCAGAAGACCACCACCGGCCGGGCGCTGCGCGCCGTCGCCGACGACCACCAGGCGGCCCAGTCCATCGGCATTCCGCTCGGCCGCATCTGGGTCATCGTGTGGTGCGTGGCCGGCGCCGTGGCGCTGGTCGCGGGGATGATCTGGGGCTCCAAGCTGGGGGTGCAGTTCTCGCTGACCACCATTGCGCTGCGCGCCCTGCCCGTGGTCATCCTGGGCGGCCTGACCTCGGTGCCCGGCGCCATCATCGGCGGCCTGATCATCGGTGTCGGCGAGAAGCTCTCCGAGGTGTACCTGGGCCCGTACGTGGGCGGGGGCATCGAGATCTGGTTCGCGTATGTGCTGGCGCTGGTGTTTCTTCTCTTCAGGCCCCAGGGCTTGTTCGGCGAAAAGATCATCGACCGCGTGTAACCCATAACAAGAACGACAGGAGAACCCGATGCTCTACCGCGAAAACGGCCAGTTCAAGACCAGTTACCGCTCGGACCAGCAGATCTTCCCGATCGCCCAGGACCGCATCGCCATCGCGCTGCTGGTGGCCTTCGCCTTCCTCGGCGTGCCGCTGCTGGCCAGCGAGTACCTCTACACCTCCATCCTGATCCCCTTCGTGATCATGTCGCTCGCCGCGCTGGGCGTGAACGTGCTGGTGGGCTACTGCGGGCAGATCTCCCTCGGCTCGGCGGCCTTCATGGCGGTGGGGGCCTACGGCGCCTACAACTTCTTCGTGCGCGTCCCCGGGCTGCCGCTGATCCCCACGCTGATCCTGGGCGGCCTGTGCGCGATGTTCTTCGGCATCCTGTTCGGCCTGCCGAGCCTGCGCGTGAAGGGCCTGTACCTCGCCGTGGCCACGCTCGCCGCGCAGTTCTTCAGCGACTGGATGTTCCTGCGCGTCAAATGGCTGACCAACGACTCGCCTTCGGGCTCGGTCTCGGTCACGCAGCTCAAGGTGCTGGGCATGGCGCTCGATACCCCCCTGGCGCGCTACCTGTTCTGCCTCTCGCTGCTGGTGGTGATCGCGCTGCTGGTGAAGAACCTGGTGCGCGGCGCCATCGGGCGCGAATGGATGGCGATCCGCGACATGGACGTCGCCGCCGCCGTGATCGGCATCCGCCCGATGTACGCCAAGCTGAGCGCCTTCGCCGTGAGCTCCTTCATCATCGGCGTAGCCGGCGCGCTCTGGGCCTTCATCCACCTTGGCTCCTGGGAGCCGGCGGCGTTCTCGGTCGAGCTCTCGTTCCGCCTGCTGTTCATGGTGATCATCGGTGGCATGGGCTCCATCATGGGCAGCTTCTTCGGCGCAGGGTTCATCGTCATCCTGCCGATCGCGCTCAACCGCCTACTGCCCGCGATCGGCGACCTGGTCGGCGTGGAATTCTCCACCACCGCCGTCTCGCACACCGAACTGATCACCTTTGGCGGCCTGATCGTCTGGTTCCTCATCGTCGAGCCCCATGGCCTGGCCAAGCTGTGGTCCATGGGCAAGCAAAAACTCCGTCTCTGGCCCTTCCCCCACTAGAGCCCGCCCGCCGTTTTCCCCCGTGCTTCAACACTTTCATTCAAAGGAGACATCCATGAAGCTATCGAAACTCGTCATTGCCGCCACCGTGGTGGCCGCCGGGGCGACCTCGCTCGCCACCAGCGCGCTCGCCCAGGCCAAGGAGCAGTTTTTCCCGCTGCTCTCCTACCGCACCGGCCCCTACGCACCCAACGGCACGCCCTGGGCGAACGGCAAGCAGGACTACCTCAAGCTGATCAATGCGCGCGACGGGGGCATCAACGGCGTGAAGCTCACGTTCGAAGAATGCGAAACCGGCTACGCCACGGACCGCGGCGTGGAATGCTACGAACGCCTGAAGGTCAAGCCCGGCGTCACCCTGATCGACCCGCAATCGACCGGCATCACCTTCGCCCTGACGGAGAAAGCCCCGGTCGACAAGATCCCGCTCCTGACGGTGGGCTACGGTCTGTCGATGTCGGCCGACGGCACGGCGTTCAAGTGGAACTTCGAGATGATGGGCAGCTACTGGACCGGCGCCGACGTGCTGGTGCAGCACATCGGCAAGTCGCTCGGCGGCATGGACAAGCTCAAGGGCAAGAAGATCGCGCTGGTGTACCACGACAGCCCGTTCGGCAAGGAACCCATCCCGCTGCTGGAAGAGCGCGCCAAGATGCACGGCTTCGAACTGCAGCTGCTGCCCGTGACGGCGCCCGGCGTCGAGCAAAAGGCCACCTGGCTGCAAGTGCGCCAGAGCCGGCCCGACTACGTGATGCTGTGGGGCTGGGGTGTGATGAACTCCACCGCGCTGAAGGAAGCCCAGGCCACCGGCTACCCGCGCGATAAGATGTACGGCGTGTGGTGGTCGGGCGCCGAGCCCGACACGCGCGACGTGGGCGCGGGCGCCAAGGGCTACCACGCGCTGTCGCTCAATGGCTTCGGCAAGGACCAGAAGGTCATCCAGGACATCCTGAAGCTCGTGCACGACAAGGGCCAGGGCACCGGTCCCAAGGACGAAGTCGGCTCGGTCCTCTACACCCGCGGCGTGATGATCCAGATGCTGGCGGTGGAAGCCGTGCGCCGTGCGCAAGAGCGCTTCGGCAAGGGCAAGGTCATGACCAGCGAACAAGTGCGCTGGGGCCTGGAAAACCTCAACCTCGACCAGAAGAAGCTCGACGCCATGGGCTTCGGCGGCATCATGCGGCCGGTCTCCACCAGCTGCGCCGACCACATGGGTTCCAGCTGGGCACGCATCCAGACCTGGGACGGCGCCAAGTGGAACATCGGCTCGGACTGGTACCAGGCCGACGAGCAGATCCTCAAGCCCATGATCAAGGCCGCTGGCGACAAGTACCTGGCCGACAAGAAGATGACGCGTCGCGAAGCGGCGGATTGCAATTCTTGATGGAGTACATCCCCCTGAGGCGCTGACGCGCCTTCCCCCTTCTCTCGAATCGCTGCGCGATTCGGGAAGGGGGACGCCACCGGCGCGGCGGGGCGGCGCGGCCGGCTTAGGCCCTTGCGCGGTGGCTCTGGCCTGGAGCCGTGCCAGTTCAACGGCTGATGACGTGGCGGTTGCCTTCGGGCAGCCGCCAATCTAAAGGCTTGTTTTCTGCAAGTTTTTAGATTGGCACACGAAGGTCAACGCTATGGAACCGAAAAACATCGTCCTCAACGTCAACGGCATCGAGGTCATCTACAACCATGTGATCCTGGTGCTCAAGGGGGTGTCGCTGCAGGTGCCGGAAGGCGGCATCGTCGCCATCCTGGGCGGCAACGGCGCGGGCAAGACGACCACTCTGCGCGCGGTCTCGAACCTGCTGCAAGGCGAGCGCGGCGCGGTCACCAAGGGCTCGATCGAACTGCGCGGCGAGCGCATCGAGAACCTCACGCCCGCCGACCTCGTCAAGCGCGGCGTGGTGCAGGTGATGGAGGGGCGCCACTGCTTCGCCCACCTGACCATCGAGGAGAACCTGCTCTCCGGCGCCTACACGCGCAGCGACAAGGGCGAGATTGCCGCCAATCTCGAAAAGGTCTACGCCTACTTCCCGCGCCTGAAGACGCGGCGCGGCTCGCAGGCCGCCTACACCTCGGGCGGCGAGCAGCAGATGTGCGCCATCGGCCGCGCCATCATGGCCAACCCCAGCATGGTGCTGCTCGACGAACCCTCGATGGGCCTGGCGCCGCAGATCGTGGAAGAGGTGTTCAACATCGTCAAGGACCTGAACCAGAAGGAGCACGTCACCTTCCTGCTGGCCGAGCAGAACACCAACATGGCGCTCAAGTACGCCGACTACGGCTACATCATGGAATCGGGCCGGGTGGTGATGGACGGCGCGGCCTCCGACCTGGCCAGCAACGAGGACGTGAAGGAGTTCTACCTGGGCGTCGGCGGCGGCGAACGCAAGAGTTTCAAGGACGTCAAGAGCTACAAGCGGCGCAAGCGCTGGCTGGCCTAGGTGCCCCCTGTGGCGCTGTGCGCCTTCCCCCTCAGGGGGACGCACCCGGTGGCCCGGCGAAGCCGGTTCCACGGGTGCGCTGGGGATGGCGAAGCGCCAGTTCAGATGCACGAGCCGGTAACACCAGATCAATTGCTTCATATTTCATAGCTGCTAACGCTTGATGGATAAGCGCTAGAGGCTAATTTTAATCAAAATTATCGCAGAGGAATCCCAGGCATGAACACGTTCTACGACGCCCTGGAAACCCGCAGTCCGGAGGAGCGCGAGGCAGCACTCATGGCCGCGCTGCCGCGCCAGATCGCGCACGCCCAGCAGGCCAGCAGCGCGTTCGCCGAAATCCTGGCGGGCGCCGACGCCGCTGCCGTGACCACGCGTGCGGCGCTGGCGCGGCTGCCGGTCACGCGCAAGCACGCGCTGCTGGAGCGCCAGACGGCGCTGCGCGAAGCCAACCTGTTCGGCGGCTTTGCCACCCAGGGTTTTGGCGCCGCCATGCCGCGCGTCTTCTCCAGCCCCGGCCCGATGTACGAGCCCGAGGGCCAGCGCCAGGACTACTGGCGCATGGCGCGCGCGCTGTACGCGGCGGGCTTTCGGGCCGGCGAACTGGCGCACAACTGCTTTTCCTACCATTTCGTTCCGGCCGGCTCGATGATGGAATCGGGCGCGCACGCGCTCGGCTGCACGGTGTTCCCCGGCGGCACCGGTCAGACCGAGCAGCAGGCGCAGGCGATGGCGCACATGCGGCCCGCGGGCTATATCGGCACGCCGAGCTTCCTCAAGCTCATCTTGGAAAAAGCGGCCGAACTGCAGCTGCCCCTGCCCAGCCTGAAAAAGGCCCTGCTCTCGGCCGAGGCCTTCCCGCCGTCGCTGCGCGACTGGCTGGCCGAGCGCGGCGTCGCCGGCTACCAGTGCTACGGCACGGCCGACCTGGGGCTGATCGCCTATGAAACCGCGGCGCGCGAGGGCCTGGTGCTCGACGAAGGCGTGGTCGTGGAAATCGTCCGCCCCGGCACCGGCGACCCCGTGCCCGACGGCGAGGTGGGCGAGCTCGTGGTGACCACGCTCAACCCCGATTACCCGCTCATCCGCTTCGGCACCGGCGATCTCTCGGCGGTGTTGCCCGGCCAGTGCCCGACCGGCCGCACCAACACCCGCATCAAGGGCTGGATGGGGCGCGCCGACCAGACCACCAAGGTGCGCGGCCTGTTCGTGCACCCCGGCCAGGTCGCCGCCATCGCGGCGCGCTTCCCGCAGGTCCTGCGCGCGCGCCTGGTGGTGAGTGGCGAAATGGCCAACGACCAGATGCTGCTGCAGGTCGAAACCCGGGAAACCGCGGCCGGCCTGGCCGAACGCCTGCAGGACGCCATCCGCGAACTGACCAAATTGCGCGGCGAAGTGGAACTGGTGGCACCCGGCAGCCTGCCCAACGACGGCAAGGTCATCGAGGACGCGCGCAGCTACCGCTGAGCGACCCCCGGAGTGGTGCCTGGTGCCTGGCCGGCGCCCGGCAGGCTCATGCACTGCACAACGCGCGCTGCCCAAGGCCAGCGGACGCCGCGCAGCGGCCCAGGCGGTTGCTCTATGTCCCCCAGACGACGTCGGCGTCCTCGGCCGCGCTGCGCCGCAGCATGTCGAGGAAGGGCGCGGCGCGCTGGCGCAGCGTCACGCGGTCGTGCGCATCGTCGGGCTGGCCTTGCGATTCGGCCGGCGCCTCCTGCGCGGTGGGGTCGGCCGCGCCGCCCTCCTCGGCCGCCACAGCGGCTTCGATGGCGGTGATGGCCGCCGGGATTTGGGCCACCGTCACGATGCCTTGCGGCGCGACCTCCTTGCCCATGATGCGCAGCATGCGCTGCCCCTGGGCGTCCAGCATGATCAGGTCGGCGGTGGCGCGGGATTTGAATTTGTAGAGCATGGCGTGGTCCTCTGGTACATGAAATCGCGGGTGAAGGGGTAATCCGATTGCGCGCCGAAGCCGGCAGTGCGCGTGGGGTCGGGGCGGATGGACAGCATCTGGTGCAGCGCCATCCAGCCCTGCTCGAAACCGAGCGCGCTGCCCGCCAGGTACAGGCGGTAGGCGCGCAGCACGCGCCCGGCTTCCTCGGCGCCGAGCTGCGACTCCAGGAGCGCGCTCGCCTGGGGCAGCTGGCGCTCCAGCGCATCCGACCACGCCCAGAGCGTGCGCGCGTAGTGCGGGCGCAGGTTTTCCGTGTCCACCATTTCCAGGCCGGCGGCCGCCGTGTCCTGCAGCAGCTGGCTCACGTGCAGCAATTCGCCGCCCGGGAAGATGTAGCGCTCGATGAACTCGCCCAGCCCCGCGCCCAGCTGCGCGCTGCCCACGGCGGCGGCGGTGATGCCATGGTTGAGCACCAGCGCGCCGGGCACGACCAGGTCGTGCACGGCGCTGAAGTAGCGCCGCATCTGCGCCCGGCCCACGTGTTCGAGCATGCCGACCGACGCAAGCTTGTCGAAACGCTGCTCGGGCTGGAATTCCCGGTAGTCGCACAGGGCGATGTCCACCCGGCCGGCCAGCCCGAGCCGGGCGATGCGCTCCTGCACGTAGGCGTGCTGGTGGCGCGACAGCGTGATGCCGGTGGCGCGCACGCCGTAGTGCTCGGCCGCCCAAAGCAGCAGCGCACCCCAGCCGGCGCCGATGTCGACGAAGCGCTCGCCGGGCCTGAGCTGCAGCTTGCAGCAGATGTGCTCCAGTTTGGCCTCCTGCGCGGCGGCGAGGTCCTGCACATCGGGCGCGAAATAGGCGCAGGAATAGACACGCCGCGGGTCCAGCCAGAGCGCGTAGAAAGCATCCGACAAGTCGTAGTGGAACTGCACCTGGCGCGCGTCGCGCAGCGGCGAATGCGCGCGCACCGAGTGCAACCAGGCGCGCAGCCGGGGCCAGCCACCGGTTTCCTCGTGGGCCGGGTCGGTCGCCAGAAAGCCGGTGGCCGCCAGCATGAGGGCGCGCACGCTGCCCTCGAGCGCGACCTCGCCCTCGACGATGGCGCGCCCGACAGCGCCCAGGTGGCCGGCCGCCAGCGCCGCCAGCGCCCCTGGGCCACGGAAGCGCAGCGCCACATCCGGCTCCCGCGGCCCCGCGTGCCCGCCGGGCCAATGCAGCGCCAGCGCGACCGGCAGTTGCGCCAGGCGCGCCTCCAGGGTGTCCAACCATTGCTTCATCGCGGGCGATTCTTGGCCGCCGTGGCCGGCCGCGTCAAGCCGCACGGCCGTCGAAAAAATAGGTCAAATTGGCCGATAGCGCTTTACTGGCAAGGGTTCAAAGCTATCGTTCATGAATATTTTTCGGGCGCTTCGCCTACGCCCGACCTCAGGGTGCGGGCGCGCCCGCCTGGCATGCAGCGCCCCCTGCCGCACGCTGGCCGACCCAGCGCTGCCACAGCCGCAGCAGTGGCCCGCCGTAGAGGATGCACGCCAGCGCAGCCGCAATCAGCGGCAGTGCGGCGAACACCCAGCCGGTCAGGCGCTCGCCGCCCAGCGCCACGCCGACCAGCAGCGCCACGGCCGGGTTGACGAACGAGTAGCTGCCCGCCAGCGCCGCCGAGGTGTTCTGCAGCAGCCAGAGGTAGGCGTTGAGCGCGATCAGCGTGCCGAACACCAGCAGATAGATCCACGCCGCCCACGACACCGCGCTGACCTGGCCCAGCAGGGCAAGCGGCTCGAACCACAGCGCCACCACCAGGCCCATGGCGCCACCCGCCAGCCACTGCGCGCCCGAGGCCATGGCCGGCGCCGGCAGGGGCAGGCGGCGCGAGGCGTAGGAGCCCAGGCTCCAGCACAGCGGCGCACCGAAGGCCAGCAGCGCCCCCAGCCAGGTGGCGGAGAAGTCGCCCTCCAGCGCCAGCAGCAGCGCACCGGCCACGCCCAGGGCGAGGCCCGCCCAGCTGGTGAGCGGGACGCGCTCGCCGCCCCAGCGCGTCCACAGCGCCAGCCACATCGGCATGGTGGTGACCACCGTGGCCATCAGCCCGGAGCCGATGCCCAGCTTTTGCGCGAAGCCGATGCAGTTCATCGCCAGGAACACCATGCAGCCGCCGACCACGGCGGCATTGCGCCACTGCACCGCCGTGGGCAGCGCCTGCCCCTGCCACAAGGCGACGAGCAGCATCACGCCGCCCGCGCACAGGAAGCGCAGCGCGTTCATCAGGAGCGGGGGCATGCTCTGCAGGGCGATGCCGAGCGCGAAATACGTGGTGCCCCACACCACGTACACCAGCACCAGGGCCAGCCACACCCCCCAGGGTGCAGACGACGTTCGGGCTTGCGGATTGGAATTCGCTGGCATAGTCTTGTGCTCGCCGTACAAATTATGGTTACGGAATTTTTACCAAATTTTGGCGGTTATGCAAGCAAATATTCAGATTGACGAGATGGATGCCAGAATTATTTCAGCGCTCAGCGCCGACGGCCGGCGTTCCTATGCCGACGTGGGCGCCGAGGTCGGCCTGTCCACGGCGGCGGTGCACGAACGCGTCAAGAAGCTGCTGGACAAGAACGTGATCCAGCGCTTTTCCATCAGCGTGGCGCCCGACGCCGTGGGCCTGGGCTTCACGGCGTTCGTCGCCATCCGCAACGACGGCGGCGCGCACTGCCGCGACATCGGCCCGCGCTTGCAGGCCATGCCGGAGATCGAGGAACTGCACAGCGTCGCCGGGGAATACGATTTCCTCGCCAAGGTGCGCACCACGCATGCGCGCGCGCTCGAAGACCTGCTCTACCAGATCAAGGCCATCGAGGGCGTGGCGCGCACCACCAGCACAGTGGTGCTCAACACCGAGTTCGAAGACCGGCCGCTCAACCTCGCCTGGATGCACACCCCCACCGGCGGCTGAGCCCGCCACCCCCTCTCGACCCGCCATGTCCACCAGCACCCTGTACCACAACCCCCAGTGCAGCACCTCGCGCAAGGCGCTGGAGCTGCTGCGCGCACGCGGCCAGGCGCCGCGCATTGTCGAATACCTGGTGACGCCACCCGACCGCGCCACCCTGGAGGCGCTGATTGCCGCCAGCGGCCGGCCGGTGGCCGATTTCGTGCGCCGCAAGGAAGCCCTGTTCGATGAACTCGGCCTGGGCGCCCCCGGCGTCACCGACGCCGAGCGGCTGGACGCCCTGGTGGCGCACCCGCGCCTGCTTGAGCGCCCGATCGTCGTCACCGAGCGCGGAACGCGCCTCGGGCGGCCGCTGGAGAGCCTTCGGGACATCCTGCCACCCGCCTGAAGCGGCCGCAATGCGCCCGCTGGCCCGCCACGTCCTGCTGCTGGGCTGCGGCCAGACGCTGGGCTACGCCTCGTCCTACTACCTGCCGGCGCTGCTGGCCGCGCCCATGGCGGCGGCCACCGGCCTGGGGCTTTCCTGGGTATTCGCCGCGTTTTCGCTCTCGCTCGTGGTCTCCGGCCTGGCCGGCCCGGCGCTCGGCCGCTTGGTGGACCGCCAGGGCGGGCGGCGCGTGCTGATGCTGAGCAACCTGATGTTCGCCGCCGGCCTGCTGGCGCTGGCCGCCGCGCAGGGGCCGGTGTCGGTGTTCGCCGCCTGGGCACTGCTCGGGCTGGCGATGGGCGCCGGCCTGTACGAGTCGGCCTTTGCCGCCCTGGTCGGCCTGCACGGCCACGGCGCGCGCAGCGGCATCACCGGCATCACCCTGCTGGGCGGCTTCGCCAGCACCCTGGGCTGGCCGCTCAGCGCCTGGATGGAGGCGCATTGGGGCTGGCGCGGCGCCTGCGCCGGCTGGGCGGGCTTGCACCTCCTGGTCGGGCTGCCGCTGCACGCCTGGCTACCCCCGGGCGCAGCCGGCGCGCACGCCGCGCCGGATACCACGTCGCCCGCGCAGCCCGCGCCAACGAGCGGGGCGCCGACGCGGCGCACCACGCTGCTGCTGTCGGCGGTGTTCGCCATCGCCTGGTTTGGCAGCACGGCACTCGCCACGCACCTGCCACGCCTGCTGGAGCACGCCGGGCTCGCCCTGCCGCAGGCGGTGGCGGTGGCGGCCCTGGTCGGCCCGGCGCAGGTGGCCGGGCGATTGCTGGATTTCGGCCTGCTGCACCGCCTCTCGCCCCTGCTGGCCGCCAAGCTGGCCAGCGCCGCGCACCCGCTCGGCGCGGCGCTGCTGCTGATCCTGGGCGCGCCGGCCGGTCTGGCGTTCACCCTGCTGCACGGCGCCGGCAACGGCGTGCTGACCATTGCCAAGGGCACCCTGCCACTGCTCTACTTCGGCAGCCGGGGATACGGCGAGCGCCAGGGGATCCTGATGCTCCCGGCGCGCGTCGCCCAGGCGCTGGCCCCCGTGCTGTTCGGCGCCTTGATGCAGCGTTTCGGTGCCGGCGCACTGCTGCTCACGGCGGTCCTAGGGGTCATTGCCTGGGGCGCGCTTGCCGCCCTTGGGGAACCGCCGGCACCGCGGCCGGCTCACACGCCCCCATGACCGCAACGACACACACGACACCCCGGCGGCGGCGCGGGGCCGCGCTGCTCGCCGGCCTGCTGCTGGCCGGCTGCGCCCAGGGCGGGGGCGAACTGGGTTACTACTGGCAATCGCTGCACGGCCACCTGCAACTGATGGGCGCGGCCCAGGGCCTGGACGACTGGCTGGCGCGCCCCGACACCCCGCCGGCACTGCGCGAGCGCCTGCTGCTCGCCCGGCGGGCGCGCGCCTTCGCGGTACGCGCGCTCCACCTGCCCGACAACGCCAGCTACCAGCGCTACGCCGACCTGCAGCGCGCCAGCGCGGTCTGGAACGTGGTCGCGGCCGGGCCGTATTCGCTGCAGCTGCACACCTGGTGCTTCCCGGTCGTCGGCTGCGTGGGCTACCGCGGTTACTTCGACCAGCAGGATGCCCAGGCCGAGGCGGCACGCCTGACGGCCCAGGGGCTGGAGGTCGATGTCTATGGCGTGCCGGCGTATTCCACCCTGGGCGCCATGAATTGGGCCGGCGGCGACCCGCTGCTCAACACCTTCGTGCACTGGCAGGAAGGCGACTTCGTGCGCCTGCTGTTCCACGAACTGGCGCACCAGGTGGTCTACGCCGATGGCGACACACTGTTCAACGAATCCTTCGCCAGCGCCGTGGGCCGCATCGGCAGCGCGGCGTGGCTGCAGGAGGAAGCCAGTCCCGAGGCGCGCGCCGCCTTCGCGGCCAGCGAGGCACGGCGCGAGGACTTCCGCGCCCTGACGCGCGCCACGCGCGCGCGCCTGGCGGAAATTTATGGGAAAAATGAGGCTCGAGCGCTTGATACGAAAGCGCTGGAAGCTATGAAAAAAGAAGCAATGAAGGATTTCCGCAGCCGCTACGCGGCGCTCGCCGAGCGCTGGCACGTGCCGCCGGCGCAGCGCGCCGGCTACGACCGCTGGGTGGCCAAGGCGAACAACGCCAGCTTTGCCGCCCAGGCGGCCTACGACGAACTGGTGCCGGCCTTCGAGGCGCTGTTCGCGCAAAGCGGCAGCGACTGGCCCAGGTTCTATGATGCGGTGAAAAAACTGGCCGGCCAGAGCGCCCCCGAGCGCCTGGCCACACTGCGCGCCCTGATGGCGCCGCCCCCCACCGCCGCGAAGGACCTGCCCCGTGCCTGACATCAAGCTCCACCGCAAGCACCAGCTCGGCCTGCCCGCAGCGCGCGAGATCGCGCTGCAATGGGCCGAAAAAGCCGAGGAAAAGTTCGACATGGACTGCACCTACGAGGAAGGCGACGCGCAGGACACGCTGTACTTCACGCGCGCCGGCATCAAGGGGACGCTGGAGGTCTACCCGGACGCGCTCGACTTCCAGGCCGAACTGGGTTTCCTCGTCAGCGCCTTCAAGAACCGCATCGAAACGGAACTGAGCGAGCAGCTCGACAAGCTGCTGGCCCCCGCGGCGCCGCGCAAGCGCAAGGCCGCCGCCAAGAAGTGACCGGCACAAAAAAGCCCCGCATGCGGGGCTTTTCTGCAGGGCCAGGCGTGGGGCCTGGCGCGGGCTTCAGCCGCCCTTCTTCGAGCGCTTGCCCGGGTTCTTCTTGCTGCGCGTGGCAACGCCGCGCTCCAGGCTGACGCGCTGGCCGCGCCCGGCGGTGGGAAGCGATTGGCCGGGCAGGGGCTTGGGCTGGGGGGTGAACTTGCGGTCTGCTTCGGTGACGATCTTGTTGCCCATGGCGAGTCTCGGTGAAAAAGTGGGAAAACCGCTATTAGGCCATAGCCCGCCGGGCCGGGTCAGCTGAGCGATTCGATCAGGTCGATGTACTGCTGGCGCGCGGCATCCTGCTCGGTGCCCTTGAGCTTGGCCCAGGCGTCCCACTTGGCGCGGCCCACCATGTCGGAAAAGCTGGGCTTCTTCTCGGTGTTGTCGCCGCCCGTGGCCTGCTTGTACAGCGCGTAGATCTGCAGCAGGGTGGCGTTGTCGGGGCGTTCGCTGAGGTTCTTGGATTGGGCGACGGCGGCTTCGAAACGGTCGTTCAGGTCGGACATGGGGGCTCCTGGGTCGGTGGACGGGCAAAGGCTTGGGGAAAGAACGGGGGCGGCGAAGGCGCCGGCCCGCGTATCTTGTGCATATCTTATGGGCTGGCGCGTGGACAATAGCGCGGCCCGCCGGCACGCACGCCATTCTTCAACCTCCAGGATGCCCATCACATGGTGACCCGCACCACCGCCCTTCGCAGCACGCCCGGCAAGGCGCCCAGCGCCGCGCTCACCAACAGCCTCGCCGGGCCGGCCGCCACCCGTGCGCTCAATGCTTCGGCCGCGCTGCTGCAATCGCCCCCCGGCGCGCTGGCACTGGAGACGGCGCGCAGCGTCGAGAAGAACGTGCGCCGCGCGGCCAGCGGCATGCTCGGCCTGTCGGGCGAGCGCATGAGCAAGGTGGACACCGCCTGGCTGCGCATGGATTCGCCCAGCAACCTGATGATGATCAACGGCGTGTGGACGATTTCGCCCGGCATCGCGCTGGAGGCGCTGCGCGCGCGCGTGCAGGAGCGCCTGCTGCAGTACCCGCGCTTTCGCCAGCGCGTGGTGGAAGACGCGGCCGGCGCCACCTGGGTGGACGACCAGCGTTTCGACATCGCCGCCCATGTGCAGAGCGCGCGGCTGCCCCGGCGCAAGGGCGAGAGCCAGCAGGCCGCGCTGCAGCGGTTCGTGGGCGACCTGGCCACGCAGCCACTCGATCCCAAGCGGCCGCTGTGGCACTTCTACCTGGTGGAGGACTTCACCGGCGACGACGGCCTCCCGGGCAGCGCGCTGGTGGTGCGCCTGCACCACTGCATCGCCGACGGCATCGCGCTGATCTCGGTGACCATGTCCATCGTCGACGGTGGCGCCGAGCCGCCCAAGCGCCGCAAGAAGGCGCCGGCCAGCGCCGAGGACTGGATCGCCGACACGCTCATCAAGCCCTTCACCGGCATGACCGTGAAGGCGCTGGACATGGTGGGCGAGAGCGCCGCCAAGTCGCTGCACGTGCTGCTCGACCCCGAAAAGGCCGTGCAGCACGGCCTGGCGGGCTCCATGGACGCGGCGCGCCTGGGCTACCAGCTGGTCAGCGACGCGGCCGCGCTGGCCCTCATGCCCGACGACTCCCCCACGCGCCTCAAGGGCGTGCCCGGCAATGCCAAGCGCGTGGCCTGGTGCCCACCGCTGCCGCTGGACGACGTCAAGGCGATCGGCAAAGCACTCAACTGCTCGGTCAACGACGTGCTGCTGTCCTGCGTCGCCGGCGCCATCGGCGGCTACCTGCGCCAGCACGGCGACGACACCACGGGCCAGGAGATCCGCGCCATGATCCCGGTGAACCTGCGCCCCATGGAAGAGGCCTGGAAGCTCGGCAACCACTTTGGCCTGGTGCCGCTGGTGCTGCCCATCGGCATCACCAACCCGGTCGAGCGCGTGTACGAGGTGCGCAGCCGCATGCAGGCGCTCAAGGGCAGCACGCAGCCCCTGCTGGCCTTCGGCCTGCTGGCCGTGGCCGGCCTGCTCATCAAGCCGGCGCAGGACGCGCTGCTCAACCTCTTCAGCCGCAAGACCACGGCGGTGATGACCAACGTGCCGGGCCCGCGCGAGCCCATGTACCTGTGCGGATCGCGCTTGACGCAGTGCATGTTCTGGGTGCCGCAATCGGGCAGTGTGGGGCTGGGCGTGTCCATCCTGAGCTACGGCGGCGGCGTGCAGTTCGGTGTAATCACCGACACCCAGCTGTGCCCCGACCCGCAGAGAATCATCGACGCCTTCGCGCCCGAATTCGCCGCGCTGTCCACGCTCACGCTGATGCTGCCGTGGGGCGGGCACGACTGACGACCCTGGCGGCCGCGCTGGTTCTGGTGTCGGCCGCGCGGGCCGAGGTGGTGGAAGCGCATGCGCACGCTCCCTATGCGGTGCACGCCCGCGCCGACCAGAGCCTGCGCGAGGCGCTGAACGCCGCCACGCCGATCACCGTGGACGGCCGACGCTTCCACGGCCACACGCAATGGAACGTGCACTGGAATTTCTGGTGGCACGAAGACGCCGCCGGGCGCTGCCGCATCACACGCGTACGCACGCGGCTGGCAACGCGCCTGCAAATGCCCGAGCTGCGCCGCGCCACGCCGGCGCAGGCAGCGCGGTTCGCGCGCTACGAGAGAGCGCTGCGCGCCCACGAAGAAGGCCATGTGCAGTTCGGCCGCGACGCGGCGCAGGCGATCGACCGTGGGATCGCGGCGCTGCCCGCCGCCGGCAGCTGCGCGGCACTGGAGGAGCGCGCCAACGCCCTGGGGCGCCGCCTGTTGGCCGAGCATGCGGCGCGCGACAAGCACTACGACCGCGCCACCGGGCACGGCGCCAGCCAGGGCGCCCAGCTCGACTGATGCTACCAAACAAGTAGCTGCACCCCTATGTGCAGCAAGCGCTAGCGGCCAATAACACTAGGAATTCAACCCGTCCACCGCCTGGAAGAGGGCTTGGCGCGCCTGGCTGATGATCTGGCCGCGCCAGGCGTCGGTGTCGATGTAGAAGGCGGCGAGCATGTCGGCCTTGATCTGCGCGGCCTGTTCGGCCGGCGCCTCGGGGTGCTGGTGCAGCCAGTGCTCGGCGCGCAGGGCCTGCAGCATCTGCAGGATGGGCAGGGTGCCGTATTCCAGCGCGATGCCGGTGTATTCCGCGGCCGGGCATTCCTCCGCCACGGCGCTCCACATCATGCCGGTGAGCGGCGCCGAGGTGGAGGAGCCGTCGTAGATCGAGGTCAGCGGCGTCGCGCCGCCGCCGCCCCACCACCGGCGCGCGCGCTCGATGGCCTCGGGGTCGTTGCGGCCGGCGTAGATGCGTTCGCCCACGCCGCTCTCGCCCAGGCCGGTGTGCAGGTCGATCCAGGCGATGCGCCGGGCCGCGCCGCCGTGCGCGCCCAGCACGGCGCGCAGCGTGCGGTTGCTCCAGGTGGGTTCGTGGCCGCCGTAGAACATGCCGTCCTCGAACTCGTACTGCCCGGCGGAGATGGCGGCTTGCCAGGCCTGCTGGCCCTTGGTCGCGAGATAGTGCTGCACTGCGGCCTGGTTCTCGGCGTTCGGCGGCCAGACCGCGGGCAGCAGCAGCGGCGCGATCTCGCGGTAGCCGGCGTTGACCGGCAGGGGCTTGCTGAAATCCTGGAAATTGCGGTTCAGGTCGACGTTTTCGTGCGTGGTGCGGCGCAGGTGCGAAAAGCCGTAGGGGTTGAGCGCGTGCACGTAGAGCACGGCCACCCCGGCGGCGCGCGCGCGCGCGCGCCACTCCTGGTCGTGCAGCGCGAACACCTGCACGCCGCTGCCGCAGTAGCCTTCGACGCCGTGGCAGGCGCTGCTGACGATGAGGAGCTTGTCGGCGTCCGGCGCGCCGTCGCGCGCCACGTCCATGGCGAGCGGCTCATCATCGCGCCCGGCCAGCGGGTGGGCATGCGATTCGATCGCCAGGCCGCCCGCGGCCGCCGCCTCCAGGAAGCGCACGCGGGCCTTGGCGTAACGCGTGGAAAACGCGTCGTGGATGCCGATCATGCGCGCGCCGCCCGCGCGAACCAGGCCTCCGCCAGGCGCACCCAGAAGGTCGCGCCGAGTGGAATCAGGTCGTCGTTGAAGTCGTAGCTCGCGTTGTGCAGGGTGCATGGGCCTTCGCCGTGGCCGGCCATGCGGTGCGCGCCTTCGCCGTTGCCGATGAAGCAGTAGGCGCCGGGGCGCGCCTGCAGCATGTAGGCAAAGTCCTCGGCGCCCATGGTCGGCTCCTGCGCCAGGACGTTGGCCTCGCCGACGATGTCCTGCATGACGGCGCGGGCGAACTCGGCCTCGGCCGGGGAATTCACCGTGGGCGGGTAGTTGCGCACGAACTCGAACGCGCACTGTGCCTGGTGCGCGGCGCAGGTGTGCTCGGCCACTTCGCGCATGCGCGCCTCGATGAGGTCCAGCACTTCGTTCGAGAAGGTGCGCACCGTGCCTTGCAGCTCGCAACGGGTGGGCACCACGTTCGTGGCTTCCCCGGTATGGATCATGGTGACCGAGATCACGGCCGCGTCCACCGGCTTCTTGTTGCGGCTGATGATGGTCTGGAAGGCCTGCACCATCTGGCAGGCGATGGGCACGGGGTCGATGCTGGTGTGCGGCAGCGCGGCGTGGCCGCCCTTGCCGTGGATGGTGATCTTGAATTCGTTCGACGAGGCCATCACCGGCCCAGCGCTGACGGCGAACTGCCCGACGCCCATGCCCGGCCAGTTGTGCATGCCGAACACAGCCTCCACGTCGAATTGGGAGAACAGGCCGTCGGCGATCATCTCGCGCGCACCGCCACCGCCTTCCTCGGCCGGCTGGAAGATGAGGTAGACCGTGCCGTCGAAGTGGCGTTCGGTGGCGAAATGTTGCGCCGCAGCGAGCAGCATGGCGGTGTGGCCATCGTGCCCGCAGGCGTGCATCTTCCCCGGGTGCTGGCTGGTGTGCGCGAAGGCGTTGTGCTCCTGCATGGGCAGGGCGTCCATGTCGGCGCGCAGGCCGATGGCGCGGCCGCTGGCGCCGCCGTCGCGGCCGTGCACGATGCCAACCACGCCGGTGGTGCCCATGCCGCGGTGGACGGGAATGCCCCACTCGGTGAGCTTGGCCGCCACCAGATCGGCGGTGCGCACTTCCTCGAAACACAGTTCCGGGTGGGCATGGATATCGCGGCGCAGGCTGGCGATGCCGGCGGCCTGGGTAAGCAGGGAGTCAATGACCTTCATGGCGGCTTTCCTTCAGAATGCGCAGTCTAGCCCGCCCGCGCAGAAGCTGCCGGGCCGACGGCTTCTTGCCCGCATGACCCCCGACAGCGCCACTTCTGCCACGCCCGTGCACACCGTGCGCGGCGCCTGCCCGCACGACTGCCCCGACACCTGCGCCCTGCTGACCACCGTGGAAAACGGCGTCGCCGTGCGCGTGCAGGGCAACCCGGCGCATGCCCACACCGGCGGCGTGCTCTGCGCCAAGGTGTCGAAATACCCCGAGCGCACCTACCACCCCGAGCGCATCCTGACGCCCCTCAAGCGCAGCGGCCCCAAGGGCAGCGGGCAGTTCGCGCCCGTGGGCTGGGACGAAGCGCTGCAGGACATCGCCGCGCGCCTGGCGCAGATCGCCGCGCGCGACCCCGAGGCCATCGTGCCCTACAGCTACGCCGGCACCATGGGCCTGGTGCAGGGCGAGAGCATGGACCGGCGCTTCTTCCACCGCCTGGGCGCTTCGTTCCTGCACCGCAGCATCTGCGCCGAAGCCGGCGCCGAAGCCCTGCGGCACACGCTTGGCGCCAAGGTCGGCATGAAGGTGGAGTTCTTTGCCGAATCGAAGCTGATCCTCATCTGGGGCAGCAACTCGATCACCAGCAACCTGCATTTCTGGCGCTACGCCCAGCAGGCCAAGCGGGACGGCGCACGCCTCGTCTGCATCGACCCGCGCAAGAGCGAGACGGCCGAGAAGTGCCACGAGCACCTGCAGCTGCTCCCCGGCACCGACGCGGCGCTGGCGCTGGCGCTGATGCACGAGCTGATCCAGAACGACTGGCTGGACCACGACTACCTGGCGCGTTACACGCTGGGCTGGGAGCCGCTGCGCGAGCGCGCCCTGCAATGGCCGGCCGAGCGCGCCGCCGCCGTCTGTGGCCTGCCGGCCGAGCAGATCCGCCAACTGGCACGCGACTACGGCAGCACCCGCCCGGCGGCCATCCGCGTGAACTACGGCGTGCAGCGCGCGCGCGGCGGCGGCAACGCGGTGCGCGCCATCGCCTGCCTGCCCGCGCTCACCGGCGCCTGGCGTGAGCGCGCCGGCGGCGTGCTGCTGTCCTGTTCGAGCAATTTCCCGGTGCAGCGCGCGGCCCTGCAGCGCCCCGACCTGCTGGGCGCGCGCCGGCCGCGCACCATCAACATGGTGACCATCGGCGACGACCTGCTGCGCCCCGCCTCGCCCGAATTCGGGCCGAGGATCGAGGCGCTGGTGGTCTACAACAGCAACCCGGTGGCGGTGGCGCCGGAGTCCGCCAAGGTGGCGCAGGGCTTCGCGCGCGAGGATTTGTTCACCGTGGTGCTCGAACACTTCCGCACCGACACCGCCGACCACGCCGACTACATCCTGCCGGCGACCACGCAGCTCGAACACTGGGACGTGCACCTGGCCTACGGCCACACCGACGTGCTGCTGAACCGCCCGGCGGTCGCGCCGCTTGGCCAGGCGCGCTCGAACACGGCGATCTTTCGCGCGCTGGCGGCGCAGATGGGCTTCGACGAACCTTGTTTCCGCGACAACGACGAGGCGCTGTGCCGCCAGGCCTACGGCGCGCAGGTGGATTTCGAGCAGCTCCTGGACCAGGGCTTCGCCACCCTGCCACTGCCCGACGCCCCGTTCGCCCAGGGCGGCTTTCCCACGCCCTCCGGCCGCTGCGAGTTCTTCAGCGCCGCCCTCGCCGCGCAGGGCCAGGACGGCCTGCCCGACCACCTGCCCAACCGCGAAGCGGCCGGCAGCAGCGCCGCCTACCCTTTGGCGATGATTTCGCCGCCGGTGCGCAACTTCCTCAATTCCACCTTCGTCAACGTCGCCAGCCTGCAAAAGCTGGAGCACCGCCCGCTGGTCGAGATGCACCCGCGGGACGCTGCCGCGCGCGGCATCCAGGACGGCAGTGTGGTGCGGGTGTTCAACGAACGCGGCAGCTACCTGTGCCACGCCGAACTCACCGAGCGCGCGCGCCCCGGCGTGGTCAACGCGCTGGGCCTGTGGTGGCGCAAGCTCGGCCTCGCCGGCACCAACGTCAACCAGCTCACCAGCCAGGCCCTGACGGACATGGGCGCGGGGCCGACGTTCTACGACTGCCGGGTGCAGGTGGCGCCCGGCACGGCGCCCGAAAAACTACCAATTCAATAGCTGCAAAGCCACGCCAGATAAGCGCTAGCGCCTGTTTTCAAGACAAATTTGCCGCTCAGCCGCGCCAGTAGTTGTTGGCCGCCGACACCGTCTGGAAATTGATCGCGATCACCTGCGAAGCCGCCGTCAAGGCATCGGCCGACTGCGCATACTCCGGGCGCAGCTGCTTGAGCGTCTCCATGTCGGGCTGCGTGTATTTGACGCCGCGCCGGCTGAGCGTGATGGCGAGCTCAAAGCCCTCCTGCGGCGTGGCGGTGATGAGCGAGGGCAACCAGGTGTCGGCCATGGGGTTTTCTCCTTGTGGAAATCGTGGAAACGGTCGCCGGCGGGCGGGCCCGGCAAGGGCTTGGGCACCGGCACTTCACTGTATCGCCGCCGCGTCGGCGTGACAGCCGCGCCGCTGCATGGCCCCATTGGCAGGGCGCGTATGCGGCCTCAGCGCGGGACGGGCGTGCGGTACGCGTAGGCCCAGAAATAGGGCCAGCGATGGAACTCGCCCGGGGTGGCACCGGCCCGCGCAGCGGCACTGTCGAGTTCCGTGCGGTCGGGGAAATTCTTCAGCACCCGGTGCTCGGAACCGTCGCCCAGCGTGCGGCGCTGCCAGGTATCGCCGGCGGCATCGGTCTCGCATATGGGCGTACTGCTGCCGGGAACAAAGCAGTTGTCCAACAGCACCACCGGCGCGCCCGCCGGCAGCGCCGCATGCAGGCCGAGCAGGAATGCCACCCGGCGCGCCCTGGGAATGTGCGAGAACCAGAAACCGGCGAAGGCGGCGTCGAATGCCTCGGGCGTGCGGGGCGGCGCGTAGGCATCCCCCACTGCCCAGTGCACATGCGCGCCCAGCGCCCGAGCGCGTGCCAGGGCCAGCGTTTGCGGGGCCGCGTCCAGCCCGAGCACGCTGGCGGCGCTGCGCGCCAGAAACTGCGTCCAATACCCCGTTCCGCAAGCCATCTCGAGCACGCGCGCACCGCAGAAGCGGGGCACCAACCAGGCTTCAAGCGCACGCAGATCGGCTTGCCGTTCGGGTTTCCGGTAAATCGCGTCGTATTCCGCCGCACGCGCCGCGTAGTAGGCCCGCAGCGCAGCGTCCGCACCGCCGGCCAATTCGACTTCGCTCCGGGCCACCCTCACTACCCCGGGGGGCCTACGGTTTGTTCGATGGCGCCGCACAGGCTGCCACCGTCGGCACCGGCCATGTCGATGCGCAAGCTGTCGCCGGGCTGCAGGAAACCGGTGGTCGCCTGCCCGCCCTGCTGCAGTTCGCGCGCACGCCGCTGCTGCAAGCTGGCGCAGCTGCGCAGCGTGGCGGTGGGGTCGTCGGGGGCTGCGGCGCTGCCGAGCGCCCCGGAGCAGACGATGCTGCCGGCGCCAAGCGGCCGGGTCCGGGCGGCGTGCGCGATCAGTTCCCCGAACCCCGGCGCCATGCCCGCCGCATCGCAGCGCGCCAGCGGCCGGCCATTGCGCAGCACCGCAAGCACCAGGGACAGGCGGCCACGGCTCCAGGCGGCGCCCAGTTCGTCCGGCGTCACCGCCACGGGGCCGAATACCGTGGTCGGGCGGCTGTGCTGCGCGCCCCCACCCGCGGCCCGCTCGGCCGGCTCCAGCGCGCGCAGGGCAACGCTGTTGCAGAGCATCAGCAGCCGCACGGCGTCCAGGGCCTGGTCGCTGGTGCTGGCGGCGGGCAGATCGCCCGTCACCACCGCCAGGCCGGCGCCGAAATCGAGATCGGCGGCAACGGCGCGCTCCGGCAAGGGGTCGCGCGCGCCGCCCAGCGCGTCGCCCGCGAGCTGCTGCAAGGCCGGCACCGCCGCACCCGGAGAGCCGGGCGCCGCCTCCAGGCACTGATAGGCGCGCGGCAGCGGCGCCAGGCACTGCGCGAGATCGAAGGGGAAGGCGTGGCGCGCGCGCCCGGCATTGAGCGCGTCGTACAGGTCCTGCAGCTGGGGCGCGAGAAACCCCCAGTCGTCGAGCACCTGCTGCAGGCGCTGCGCAATGCCGGTGGCGTAGTGGGCGCTGGCCAGATCGCGCGAGACGACGACGAGCTGGCCGTCGCGCGAGCCGTCCCGAAGGGTGGCGAGTTTCATGGGGGTCGCGTAGTGGGTCGGGCGGCGGGCCCGCAACGCGGCGATGGTAATCGAGCCGCCGCCGGTCCCCGGGCACGGTGGTAACGTGCCGGGTCACCATGATTGCGCGGCGCACCCTGTTCCTCCTCGTGCTGCTGGTGCTGGCACTCCACGTGCTGGTGCTGGGCGGAGCCTCGGCCTACACCCTGCGGGCGGGCAGCGCCGCGCCGCGGCCCGCGGTATTCGAGACGCGCAGCATCGCGCTGCCCCCGCCCCCCGCAGCCGTGCCTGCGCCGGCAGCGCGGCCCGCTGTGGCGCGCGCAGCACCTGGCTCCGGAACGCCACGCCCATCGCAAAGGCGCACGCGCGCGGCCGAGCGCCCGCCCGCCATCGACCTGCCCGTGCCCGAGCCGGCGCCCTGGACGGCCCCGAGCGCCGCCGAACTGCTGGCACTCGGCGCCAGCATGGACGCGCCCGCACCGCCCGCCGCAGCGGCCAGCAGCGCGGCTGCGGCACCGGCCACGCCCGCGGTGCAGGTGGCCGCCGCCATGGGCCCCAGGCCTGCGGCGAGCGCACCCGCCACGCCGGAGCTGCCCCCGGCCGCCAGCGCCCCGGTGCGCCTGCCGCCGCCCGCGCGGCTGGAGTTTGATGTGGTCGGCCGCGCCAAGGGCTTGAACTACCACGCCAGTGCCGAGCTGCTGTGGCAGCACGACGGTGCGAGCTACCGCGCGCACCAGGAGATCCGCGTGCTGTTCCTGGGTTCGCGCGCGCAGGACAGCGTGGGCAACATCACCGCGCACGGCCTGCAGCCGCGGCGCTTCGGCGACCGCTCGCGCAGCGAACGCGCGGCGCACTTCGACTTTGCCGCCGGTCGCGTCACGTTCAGCGCCAACACCCCGGCCGCGCCCATCGAAGCCGGCGCGCAGGACCGGCTGAGCGTTTTCCTGCAGCTGGGCGGCATGCTGGCGGCGGCCCCGGAGCGCTACGGCCCGGGCACGCAGATCGCCATGACCACGGTGAGCGCACGCGCCGCCGACGTCTGGACCTTCACCGTCGAAGGCGAGCAGATGCTGGAGCTGCCGATCGGCACGCTCGCCGCGGTCCCGCTGCAGCGCCTGCCCCGGCGCGAATACGACCAGAAGGCGCAGGTGTGGCTCGCGCCCAGCCTGGGCTACCTGCCGGTGCGCATCCGCCTGACGGAGGCGAATGGCGACTTTGCCGAGCTCAACCTGCAAGGCCGCGAGGCGCCGTAGGGCGCCGCCGGGCATGTAGGCGCCCCCCGACACCCCAGGGCGGCTTCGGCCCGCCTTGAACTTTGCCGGCCCGAATCCATCTGACAATGGACCTGACGGCAAACCTGGGAGGAACGCCATGAACATGCTCTACGATTCGGATTCTTTTGTGGTGGTGCACATGCTGCCCGATGCCGACCGTCTGGAGGACGCCTCCACGGACGCAGCGCAGCCGCCGCAACTGGCACGGCACGGCTTCGAGATCGTCGACAAGCGCACCGGCAAGGAGGTGTACCTCGACGGTTCCTGGGCCGAGATGTTCCAGCTGCAAATCCTCGCCTGGCAGCGCGACGCCCCGACGCAAGAGGAAGTGGAAGACACCCTGGAGGGTTACACCGGCCTGGCCCAACACCCGGTGGTGGTGCACTGAAATTTTAGTGCCAAATAGGGCTCTAGCGCTTATCTGGCAACAAAGTCAGCTATTTAATTCATAGCTACTGCGTTGCGCCGCGCCGACGGCGCATTTCCGCTCCCATGGCCTGCAGGGCGTCTGCGTCCAACATGGCCCGGGCGGCCGGATATACCAAGGTTTCTTCGATCCGGATGTGTTCGGCGTAGCCGGCGGCAAACGCGGCCAGCGCGGCCTGCTGGACGTCGGAAAACGCCGTGATGCGGCCTTCGGCCAGCGCCTCCAGGGCCGCACGCGCCTCCTGCCAGCGCGCTGCCATGGCCTGGTGCTCGCCGTGCAAGCGTGCCACGGCATCGCGCAGCGCCACATCGCTGCTGCCCTGCAGCAGAGGAAACACATGTTGCTCCTCGTCCTCGTGGTGCAGCGGCGCGGCGATGTCGAAGTAGCGCAGCACGTCCCGCGCCGCCGCCATCGCGGAGGCGTCGCAGCCCGTGTCCCGCAGGTACTGGCACAGGCGCTCCTGCAAACCGAGCGTGCTCTGCACGCGCTCGTGGCAGGCTTGCAGCATCTCGAACGGCGTGTCAAAGCCCACCGCGGGCCCACCAAAGCCCGGCAAGGGCGTGCCGCGCGCCATGTCAGCCGATCCGCACCGCGTGGCCGCTGCGGTCAAAGGGAATGAGGCCGGAATGCGCGCCGCGCTTGATCGCGTCGACCATGCGCGAGAGTGGCGCCTCGGCGTCTTCGCTGGTCGGCGCGCGGTTCAGGGTGCCCGAGAGCGCGGCGGCGAACACCAGTGCCCATTCCTGGCCGAACTGCGCGGCTTCCTGCGCCAGCGCATCAAAGGAGGCGAGCTCGTCCGGCGCCTTGTCCACGCACATCTGCGGCACCAGCGCGCCGCCTTCGCCCCGCTCGAAACGCGCGCGCTGGGCGGGCGTGGCGTCGTCCGGCAATTCCACGCCGGCAAAAACGAACAACAGGCGCTGCGGCTCGGCCTGCGCACGCGCAGCCTGCAGCAGGTCGTCAAAACGGGAAATTTGCATACGGGTTCCAGGAGACAAAGATGGGGCGCGTCAGGGCGTTTGCAGCACCGCGCAGTAGTCGGCCGGCGCCGGTCGGGTGCGGGCCCGCTTGGCGGACAGCACGCTGCCGATGTTCACGAAGCACAGCGCCTGCTGCCCCGGGCCGAGGCCAAAAAGCCGGCGCAGCACCTCCGATCCGAGCGCCTTGCCGCTCGTCAGCGCGGAACCGAAGCCCAGGGCCGTGGCCATGAGCAGCAGGTTCTGCACCGCGCAGCCGGCCGAGAGGATGCGTTCGGCCGGCTCGATTTCCGGGTCGCCGCCGGCCAGGTCCACCACGACCAGAAGCAGCAGGGGCGAGCGGAAAGCTTTCTCGCGGGCCTGCGCCACCTGCTCGGGTGTGGCCGAGGCGTCGCGCGCCAGCAGGGCCTGGCCAAACGCCTCGGCGAGCGCGGCGCGGGCGCGCTGCGGCACCTCGATCAGCCGCCAGGGCAGGAGTTGGCCATGGTCGGGCGCGTGCGCCGCGGCGGCGAGGATCTGCGCGCGCTGCTCGGCGCTGGGCGCGGGCTCGCCCAGGCGTTTGGGCAAGATGGTCTGGCGCGCCTGCATCAAGGCAGCGGCAAAGGCCGCGCATTCCTGGCCGGACACCAGCGCAGCGGGGGTCGCGTGCTCGCTCATGCCGCCATTGTCACCCCGGGCGCCCGTCGGCCCGGCGCCGCCCGAACCAGGAACTGAGCCGCAATGCCCACACGACACTGACGCCGGCCCAGAGCAGCGCCGCCGCCGTCAGCAGCCCCGGTGCCGTGGCACCGCCCAAGGCCGCCGCCAAACGCAGCACGGTGGCCAGTTGCCACGCCAGGAACAAGGCCCACAGCAGCCGGTCCGCCACCTGCGCGCGGCCGCTGTGCCCGCAGGACACGCGCGTCACCATGGCCAGCATGAGCGTTCCCAGGCATCCCATGCCGAGGGCGTGCAGCGCCGCAAGCCGGGCCCCGGGCAGCACGCCGGCGAGCGCCGCGCCACTGGCCAGGCCATGCAGCAAGAAGGCCAGTCCAAGCCAGACAAACCCCAGGTAAAACATGCGCAGCAAGCGGTTGCGCAGGCTTTGCCGCTGCGCCCAGCCCCAGGCACGCCAGAGGAGCAGAGCGCCGCAGGCCAGTTCCAGCGCCGCGCGCAGGCCGATCCAGCCGCCGGCCCACGGCACATCGCCAGCGCTCAGCGCATCGACCCACACCGCCAGAACCTCGAAACCCACCGCAGCGACCAGCACTCCCAACCCACCCCAGGGATGGTCCCCGTGCGGGCCGGGGGGTGAAAAGAAAGGCAGCATGCGGTGCGCCACGGTGACGAAGACCAGCACGGCAAAACCCCACAAGGCCGTCAGCACAAAGTGGCGCGCCCATCCCCATTCGCCCAGCCAGGTGCAGGCCGCCAGCCCCGCGACGCAGCAGCCGCCGACGACGAACGCCAGGCCAACGAGGCGTGCGTGCAACTGGTCGGCGGCGCGGCTCTGCGCGAGCAGGCGCCAGAACAGCACGGTGATCCAGGCCATCCCGGCGCATGCGCCCGTGGCGCCTGCGCCGGCCGCCACGCTGCTCTGCGGCGCGCCCAACAGCCAGGCCAGCCAGCCCGCCGCCAGCAGCAGCAAAGGCGCACGCAGGGCGCTGACGGGCCAGGGCGCGACCTGCAGCCACTTAGGCCCGGCGGTAAACAGAAAACCCGAGAAAAAAAGCGGGAAGAACCCGCACACCATCAGTGCCGCGTGCACCACCGGGGGCGGCACGGCGCCGGCAACCGGTGCCGCCTGCACCAGGCGACCGAGTTGCACGCCCGCCCACCACCACGCCGAGCCGGCCAGCAGCGCCAGCGCGAGGAAGAAGGCCAGCCGGTGGGGCGCCAGCAGCAGGTGGCGCAGGCGCCAACGAAGGTTGGGCGTGGCCGGCTTAGGTGCGGCCGGCTCAGGTGCGGCCGGCTTAGGTGCGGCCGAGAAAGGGGACATCGGCTTGGCAGGGCCAGGCCCGGCGGCCATGCGGCGTGAATGTTAGCCGCAAGAACCCAAGTGCCCGCACTGGGTGCAGTAGTCGCACCCGTCCTTGCGGATCATGGCGTGGGCGCCGCACTCGCTGCATTTCTTGCCCGCCATGACCGGGGGCACGGTGGCCGCGACCAAGCCTTCGCTGGCCACGGCAAGGTCTTCCCCGGGCAGGGGCCGGGCACGGCGCGCGAGGATGTTCTGAATCGCGTACGCAATGGCCGCCACTTCCGAGTCGTGCCACATCGGCACGTGCGTGCCGTCCGCCTTCTGGTGGGTGCCCAGGCGCACTGGGCCACGGTCCCAGGCGACCTTGCGCATGTCGCTGAGCGCGCGTTCCAGGAAACCGCCGCGTGCCGCCAACGACAAGAGGCGCATGCTGGACGTGACCCATTGCTGCGATTCGCCGCTCTGGCCGACGGGCATGAAGAACTCGATGGCACGGTCGATCAGGCCACCGGTCTCGGGATCGGGCACGGGGAGGAAAGAGACGACCAGATACAGGCGCTTCTGCCCTTCTTGCGTCCAGTAGTCCACCTTCTCGGCGACGGCCGACAGCGCCCCCTTGGGCCGGCTTTCAATCACCGTCCGCATGGGGTCGGCGGGGGCAGCGGGCGCTGGCTGTTCGGCGCTGGCCGGGGCGGCGTGGGTTTCCAGCACCGAGCCGAGGATGCTGTTGGGTCGGTAGGTGGCCAAGCCCTTGAGCTTGGCGCGCCAGGCCTGCAGGTACAGGCCCTTGAAATCTTCGTAGGGGTAGTCGGCCGGGATGTTGACGGTCTTGGAAATCGCGGTGTCCACGAAAGGCTGCACCGTCTTCATCATGGCGATATGGCCTTCGGCCGACATTTCCAGCGCCGAGACGAAATAGTCCGGCAGCTGGTTCACGTCGCCACCCAACTCGCGGTACAGCCGCCACGCGTGGTCCTCGACCGCATACTCGGCCATGGAGCCGTCGGCCTCGCGCTTCCTGCGCTTGTACATCCAGGAAAAGGGCGGCTCGATGCCGTTGGAGGCGTTGTCGGCGAAGGCCAGGCTCACCGTGCCCGTGGGGGCGATCGACAACAGGTGGCTGTTGCGGATGCCGTGCTTGCGGATGCGCGCCTTGATGGAATCGGGCAGCCGGCTGGCGAAGGTGCCATCGGCCAGGTAGCCGTCGGCCTGGAATTTGGGGAAAGCGCCCTTTTCAATGGCCAGGTCGACCGAGGCCGAATAGGCCGCATCGCGCATGTGCTGGGCGATGCGGGCGGCCATGGCGCGGCCCTCTTCCTTGTCGTAGCGCACGCACAGCATGGCCAGCGTGTTTCCCATGCCGGTGAAACCGACGCCGATGCGCCGCTTGGCATGGGCTTCGTCGCGCTGCTGCGGCAGCGGCCAGAAGGTGACGTCGAGCACGTTGTCGAGCGCGCGCACCTGCAGCGCGACGGATTTCTCGAATGCGGCGAAATCAAACGCCGGCACACCATCGAAACCGAAGGGATGGCGTACGAAGCGCGTCAGGATGATGGGCCCCAGATCGCAGCAGCCGTACGAAGGCAGGGGCTGCTCGCCACACGGGTTGGTGGCGTTGATGTCTTCGCAGTAATGCAGGTTGTTGTCGGTGTTGATTTGGTCGAGGAACAGGATGCCCGGCTCGGCGAAATCGTAGGTGGACTGCATGATGGTGTCCCACAGCTCGCGCGCCGGCAGGCTGCGGTACACCCATTTGCCGTCTGCGCGCTGGTACGCGCCGTCCTTCATCACCGCCGCACCGGGCCGCGCCTTGTGCACCAGCTCCCAGGGCTGGTCGGCTTGCACAGCCTCCACGAAGGCATCGCTCACGCCGACCGACACGTTGAAGTTGTTCCAGCGACCAGGCGTGCGCTTGGCGGTGATGAAATCCATCACGTCCGGGTGATCGATGCGCAGCACGCCCATCTGTGCGCCGCGGCGCGCACCGGCGCTCTCCACGGTGGAGCACGACTGGTCGAAAACGTTGATGTAGCTGCACGGGCCCGAGGCCATGGAGTGCGTTCCCTTGACCTCGGCGCCGCGCGGGCGGATGCGCGAAAAATCGTAGCCGACGCCGCCACCGCGGCGCATGGTTTCGGCAGCCTCGCGCAGGGCCTCGTAGATGCCTGGGAAGCCCTCGTCGTCCACGCCCTGGATGCAGTCGCCGACCGGCTGCACGAAACAGTTGATCAGCGTGGCCTGGATGTCGGTGCCGGCGGCGCTCATGATGCGGCCCGCGCCGATCGCGCCGGCATGCATGTTGGCCAGGAACAGCGCCTCGTACTTCTCGCGCTCCCCTTCGACCTCGACGGACGCCAGGGCACGGGCCACACGGCGGAACAGGTCTTCGGCGCTGGATTCCCCCGGTTTGAGATACTTTTCCTGCAACACATCAAGGCTGATGGGTTGTGTGGCCGTGACATCCTGCGCGCGACCCAGGTCTTCTCTCTTCATGGTGGATATCCGTAGGTGGTGGAAATGAGGGCGCCGCAGCGCCCGAGAGGTGTTCGCCTCAACGAATGTTGAGGCGAACCGGACGGGCAAGTTTAGCCCTTTCAGCCCGTTTCGGCAGAGCCGGAGCTGGCCGGGATTGTGCTAAGCGAACCCCCGAAAAACGCCCAAAAGCAAGCCTGGCTTGCACTTGGAGCGCAATGCTGGCGAAACACTTTCTTTCAAAATCCGCAGGCCCTAAGGGTTTTCCTCGGTAAGCACCTGGCCGTCGTGTTCCACGTAGGGGTGGTAGGGGCCGGTGCCGCTGTGCCGGGCCACGGAAGCGGCGACGAAGTTGCCGCTCTGAACATCAAAGACATGCACCTCGCCGTCTTCGATGACGTAGTGCCAGCCATGCAGCGTGATGCCCCCCTCCTCCACGCGGCGGCGCACCATGGGGTAGTCCATCAGGCGCTCGAGCTGCAACACGACGGCGCGTTGCTCGGTGCGGCGCAGCGCGGCAGGTGTGGGCACCACCGGGAGCGCTGCGAGCCGCCCCAGGTCGAGCCAGCGCCGCAGGTTGTTCGCCTCGGCCGGCACTTCCTCATACAACGCCTTGATGGCGCCGCAATGGCTGTGCCCGCACACCACGATGCGACTGACGTGCAGGCTCAGCACGGCGAACTCGATGGCGGCGGCCGTGCCATGGTGGCCATACGAGCCGTCGTAGGGCGGCACAAAGGCGCCGACGTTGCGCACCAGGAACAATTCGCCGGGCCCGGCCCCCGTCAGCAGGTACGGCACCAGCCGCGAATCGGAGCAGCCGATAAACAGCGTGGTCGGGTGCTGACCGTCCTCGATGAGCGACTGGAACTGCTCGCGGTACTGCGGGAACGCGTCGCGGTTGAAGCTGCGCAGGCGGTCCAGCAGGTCGTCATCGGGCATGGTCGCTACTGGACCAAGGGCGAGTCCGCGCCGTCCATGTCCACGCCTTCCATGTGCGCGGCGCCCGCCAGCACTTGCAGATACTGGCGCAGGGCATTGACCCAGGTTTGCTGGCGCAGGCTTTGTGCCGCCGCGCTCCGGACGACTTCGAAGGCGGGGCGCTCGCCCGCCTCGCGGCCCACGACCTCCACCACGTGCAGACCAAAACGGCTGTGCACCAGCCGGGCCAGCACGCCGATCTCGGTGGCGCCGAATACCTCCCGCGCGAATTCCGGAGCGCAGTCGGCGCGCGTGAGCCAGCCGAGGTCGCCGCCACTGGCGCCGCTCGGGCAATTCGACCATTGCCGCGCCGCCGCCGCGAACGCAGCCCCGCCGTCGTCGGCGCAGCGCAGTTCGATCAGCAAGGCCTCGGCGCGCAGGCGCAGCAGCTTGACATCCACCCCGGGCGTCACGGCAAAGAGCACATGGCGCAGATGCACGCGCTCACCGTGCCCGAAGGCCGTCGGATGCGCGTCGTAATAGCGGCGGCAGGCTTCTTCCGATGGTTCCTCGACGTGCAACTGCTGTTCCAGCAACCGCTCAATGGCCAGGGACGCCGCCTCGCTGGTACTCCCGTCGGTCTGCGGCGTATCCATGCCGTCCAGCAGGCCCGCCTTTTGCGCTTCCTGGCGCAGCAGCTCGGTGCAGGCGCGCTGGCGCAGCGCCTGGGCGTCCAACGCCGCACCCACCGGGTGCAGCGCAACGCAGTTGACACGCGCGACCTTCGCCGGCATCGGAGCGCCGGAAATGCGCTCTCCCGCCGGGGGCGCATCGATCGACTTCGCAATGGCGTCGTAGGCCGCCTGTTGCGCGTCGCTCAGCACCGCACCGCTGCTCGCCGCAGCACCACCGCAGCCACAGCTGCCAGATCCACATCCACTCATGTCGTACTCCTGGAACCGTTCAGACGCGGCGGGCGGGCTGGTTGTGGCCTGCGGGCACATTGAGCTTGCGCGAGCGCACCAGCTGGTACGGACGCAGCACGTAGCCCAGGCTGGCGAAACCGCTCCAGACGTGCACCAGGCGGGTGAACGGGAAGACCAGGAACACCGTCATGCCGAGCAGCATGTGCGCCTTGAACACCCAGCCGCTGTCGGCCAGGAGTTCGACGCCGCCGGTACGGAAGGTGACCACGCGCTGGCCCCAATCGGCCAGCTTCATCATCATCGAGCCGTCCAGGTGCTGGGCCGACAGCGGAATGGTCGCCAGCCCGAGCGCGAGTTGCAGCCAGAAGATCACCAGAATCACGATGTCGCTGGTGCGCGAAGTGGCCCGGATGCGCGCGTCCGTCATGCGGCGCACGATCAGCAGCGTCACGCCGATGATCGCCATCACGCCGGCGATGCCACCCAGGGTCATGGCGACCACCTGCTTGGTGCCGGCGGTGAAAAACGGCCCGTACCACGCATGCGGCGTGAGCATGCCCACGAAATGCCCGAAGAAGAGAAACAGCACGCCGACATGGAACAGGTTGCTCGCCCAGCGCAGGTTGCCGGTGCGCAGCATCTGCGACGAATCGCTTTTCCAGGTGTACTGGTCGCGGTCGAAACGGATCCAGCTGCCGACAAAAAACACCGTCAGGCAGACGTAGGGGTAGATACCGAACAGGAGGGTATCGATCCAGGCGCTCAAAGTCATAGGGAGGCTCCTTCGGATGCACGGGGATTGCGGACGAAATGCAGCGGCTGGGCGCCGTCGGGCCGTGCCTGCCCCTGGCTGCTGCAGCCGGCGAACGCTTCGGGCTCGGCCCAGGTTTCGTCGATTTCTGGTTCTTCGGGGAGCACAACCGCCTGCACCCGCTGGCCCGAGACTTCGAGCACGGCGGCGATCACGCTGGCGTAGGGGTTGCCTTGTGCCAGCAGTGCGCTGAACACCAGCGTGAGGATGTGCGCCATTTCGGCCAGGAACTCCCTGGCCACTTCGGGCGGCTGCGTGGAGGCGAATTCCAGCACCACCGACAGGTGGTCGGGCAACTCGGGCGCGCCAAATTGCAGGCCGGCACGCTCGTAGGTCTGCAGCAGGTCGATGAGCGCCGGGCCGCGGTCGCGCGAATCACCGTGGACATGCTCGAACAGGTGCAGGGAGGTCTGGCGGCCGCGGTCGAAGGTTTCGACGTAGCGTGCCTCGGCGTCCATCGGGTCCTGGGCGGCGAGCTGGTGGCACAGCGCCTGCAGTTCGCGCAGGCGTTCCGGCTTGAGCGCATGCTCCACGGCCAGTGCGTCGGCCAACTGGGGCAGCACGGCGCGCAGGTCCGCGTCGGGGTAGCCGATCAGCCGGCCCAGCGCGCGCAGTGTCAGGCGCAGGGAAGAGGGGGTCTTGGTGAACATGCTGGCGCTCCTCAGACCATGGCCTTGATGGGAATCGTGCGCGGTTTCTTGCCGCCAAAGATGCTGACCTCGCTGGAGCCGTCCGAACAACCGTTGCCGAACGAGAAGCCGCAGCCGCCGCGCACGTCAAAGGCGTTCTCGGCGTATTCGCGGTGCGTCGTCGGGATGACGAAGCGGTCCTCGTAGTTCGCAATCGCCATGTAGCGGTACATGTCCTCGGCCTCGTCGAGGGTGAGGCCGGCCTGGCGCAGCACGGCCAGGTTCTGTCGCTGGTCCACATGCTTTTCACGCTGGTAGGCGCGCATGGCCAGCATGCGCTCGAGCGCGCGCACGACGGGGGCAGTGTCGCCGGCCGTCAGCAGGTTGGCCAGGTACTGCACGGGGATGCGCAGTTGCGACACGTCCGGGATCTCGCCGTTCGCGCCCACATGGCCGGCGTTGGCCGCGGCGGTGATGGGCGAGAGCGGGGGCACGTACCAGACCATGGGCAGCGTGCGGTACTCGGGGTGCAGCGGCAGCGCCACCTTCCATTCCACGGCCATCTTGTAGACCGGGCTGTTGCGCGCCGCGTCCATCCAGTTGTCAGGGATGCCGTCGATACGCGCCTGTCGAATGACTTCAGGGTCGTTGGGGTCGAGGAAGATGTCGAGCTGTGCCTGGTACAGATCGCGGTCGCGCTCCACGCTCGCCGCTTCCTGGATGCGGTCGGCGTCGTACAGCAGCACGCCCAGGTAGCGGATGCGGCCCACGCAGGTTTCCGAACACACCGTCGGCTGGCCGGCTTCGATGCGCGGGTAGCAGAAGATGCACTTCTCTGCCTTGCCGCTTTGCCAGTTGTAGTAGATCTTCTTGTAGGGGCAGCCGGAGATGCACATGCGCCAGCCGCGGCATTTGTCCTGGTCGATGAGCACGATGCCGTCTTCCTCGCGCTTGTAGATCGAGCCCGAGGGGCAGGACGCGACGCAGGTCGGGTTCAGGCAGTGCTCGCACAGGCGCGGCAGGTACATCATGAAGGTGTTCTCGAACTGCCCGTAGATGTCCTTCTGCACCTCGTCGAAGTTCTTGTCGGCGCTGCGCTTGGAAAACTCGCCGCCGAGGATTTCTTCCCAGTTCGGGCCCCACTCGATCTTCTCCATGCGCTGGCCAGTGATCAGGCTGCGCGGGCGCGCCGTCGGCGGCGCCTTCATCTCGGGCGCCGACTGCAGGTGGTCGTAGTCGAAGGTGAAGGGCTCGTAGTAGTCGTCGATCTGCGGCAGGTTGGGGTTGGCGAAGATGCGCATCAGCAGCTTCCACTTGCCTCCCTGGCGCGGAACGATGGACCCATCGGCCAGGCGGCTCCAGCCGCCGTTCCATTTGCCCTGGTTTTCCCACTCCTTGGGGTAGCCGATGCCGGGCTTGGTTTCGACGTTGTTGAACCAGGCGTATTCCACGCCCGGCCGACTGGTCCAGACGTTCTTGCAGGTGACGGAACAGGTGTGGCAGCCGATGCACTTGTCCAGGTTCAGCACCATGCCGATTTGTGCGCGAATTTTCATCGTGTTCTCCTGACCGTTAAGCGTGCGCAGGGGCTGCGGCGTCTGCGGGCTCGTCCATCCAGTCCACGCGGTTCATCTTGCGCACCAGCACGAATTCGTCCCGGTTCGTTCCGATGGTTCCGTAGTAGTTGAAGCCGTAGCTCAATTGGGCGTAGCCGCCGATCATGTGCGTGGGCTTCAGGACCACGCGCGTCACGGAGTTGTGGATGCCGCCGCGTGTGCCCGTGATTTCCGAGCCCGGCGTGTTCACGATCTTTTCCTGCGCGTGGTACATGAGCACCATGCCCTGGTTCACGCGCTGGCTGACCACCGCGCGCGCCGCGATCGCGCCGTTCGCATTGAACAGCTCGACCCAGTCGTTGTCGACGATCCCGCCGCGCGCCGCGTCTTCTTCCGACAGCCAGATGATCGGGCCGCCCCGGCTCAGGGTCAGCATGATCAGGTTGTCGGTATAGGTCGAGTGGATGCCCCACTTCTGGTGCGGCGTGATGAAGTTCAGCGCGATCTCGGGATTGCCGTTGGACTTGAGGCCCTGCACCTCGTGCAAGGCCTTGAGGTTCACCGGCGGCCGGTAGCTCATGAAGCCTTCCCCGAAGTCGCGCATCCAGGGGTGGTCCATGTAGAACTGCTGGCGCCCGGTGAGCGTGCGCCATGGGATCAATTCGTGCACGTTGGTGTAGCCCGCGTTGTAGCTGACCTTCTCGCTCTCCAGCCCCGACCAGGTCGGCGAGCTGATGATCTTGCGCGGCTGCGCCTGGATGTCGCGGAAACGGATCTTTTCGTCTTCGCGGTGCAGCGCCAGGTGCACGTGGTCGCGCCCGGTCTGCTTGCCGAGGGCTTCCCAGGCCTTGCAGGCGACATGGCCGTTGGTTTCGGGCGCCAGCATCATCACGACTTCCGTCGCGTCGATGTCGGTCACGATGCGCGGCATGCCCTTGGTCACACCCTCCTCACGCACGCGGCCGTTGAGGTCGCCCAGCTGACCGACCTCGGTCTGCGTGTTCCAGCCAATGCCCTTGCCGCCGTTGCCCGCCTTGTCCATCAGCGGCCCGAGCGCGGTGAAGCGCTTGTAGAGGTTGGGGTAGTCGCGCTCGACCACCGTCACCTGCTGCGCCGTCTTGCCGGGAATGAGGTCCACCTCGCCCTTCTTCCAGTCGCGCACGCCGAAGGGCTGGGCCATTTCGCCGGCCGTGTCGTGCATGATGGGCGTGAGCACCACTTCCTTCTCGACGCCCAGGTGGCCGACGCTCACCGCGCTCACCGCCTTGGCGAACCCCTTGTAGATTTCCCAGTCGCTGCGCGCCTCCCAGGCCGGGTCCACGGCCGTAGACAGCGGGTGGATGAAGGGGTGCATGTCGCTGGTGTTGAGGTCGTTCTTCTCGTACCAGGTGGCGGTGGGCAGCACGATGTCGGAATACAAACAGGTCGTGCTCATGCGGAAGTCCAGCGTCACCAGCAGGTCCAGCTTGCCCTCCGGCGCCTGGGTGTGCCAGCGCACTTCCTCGGGCTTGGCGTCGCCCGCACCAAGGTCCTTGCCCTGCACGCCGTGGTCGGTGCCCAGCAGGTGCTTGAGGAAGTACTCGTGCCCCTTGCCCGACGAGCCGATGATGTTGGAGCGCCAGACGAACATGTTGCGCGGCCAGTTGACCGGGTTGTCCGGGTCCTCGCAACTCATCTTGAGCGTGCCGTCCTTCAGCGCCTTGGCGACGTAGTCCTTGGCGTCCATGCCAGCGGCCTGGGCGTCCTTGAACACCTGCAGCGAATTCGTCTCCAGCTGCGGCGCCGTCGGCAGCCAGCCCATGCGCTCCGCGCGCACGTTGTAGTCGATCATCGAGCCGCTGTGGCGCGAGCGGTCGGCCAGGGGCGAGAGGATTTCGTCCACGCCCAATTTCTCATAGCGCCACTGGTCGGTGTGCGCGTAGAAGAAGCTGGTGCTGTTCATCTGGCGCGGCGGACGGATCCAGTCGAGCGCGAATGCCAGCGCCGTCCAGCCGGTCTGCGGGCGCAGCTTTTCCTGGCCCACGTAGTGCGCCCAGCCGCCACCGCTCTGGCCGATGCAGCCGCACAGCATCAGCATGTTGATGATGCCGCGGTAGTTCATGTCGCAGTGGTACCAGTGGTTCATGGCCGCGCCGATGATGACCATGGACTTGCCGTGCGTCTTGTCGGCGTTGTCGGCGAACTGGCGCGCGATGGTGATGATCTGCTCGCGCGGCACGCCGGTGATCGGCTCTTGCCAGGCCGGGGTGTAGGGTGCGTTGGCGTCGTAGCCACCGTCTTCCCCTTCGCCGTCGAGCCCACGGTTCACGCCGTAGTTGCCGGCCAGCAGGTCGAACACCGTGGCCACCATGACCTCGCCGGACACTCCGTCGCCGTCCAGCGCCAGGCGCGTGACGGGCACGCGGCGCACCATGACGTCGCCGCCCGCCTGCGCATTGGCCGTGAAATGCGGGTTTTCCGCGCCGCCGAAATAGGGGAAGGCGACGTCGGTGATTTCGTGCGCCTGCGCCCCGTCCTCGATGACCGAGAGGTTGAGCTTGACGTCGTTGGCGGTGCGCGCGTCCTTGTCCTCCAGGTTCCACTTGCCCAGGTCCGGCCGGTCGTCGCCGCCCCAGCGGAATCCGATGGAACCGTTGGGCAAGGCGATCTTGCCGTCGGGGCCGTAGGCCACGGTCTTCCAGTCGGGGTTGTTGCTCTGATCGAGGTGGCCGGGGAAGTCGCTCGCGCGCACATACCGGTCGGGAACCATGGCCTTGCGGCCGTCGGCAAGCGTGGTCTCCTTGAGCACCACCAGGAGCGGCAAGTCGGTGTAGCGGCGCGCGTAGTCGTCGAAATACGCCGAACGCTTGTCGAAGTAGAACTCTTTGAGGATGACGTGGCCCATGGCCATGGCGACTGCGGCATCGGTCCCCTGCTTGGGGTGCATCCACAGGTCGCCGAGCTTGGCCACTTCGGAATAGTCGGGGGTGACCGACACCACCTTGGCGCCCTTGTAGCGCACCTCGGTGAGGAAGTGGGCATCCGGTGTGCGCGTCTGCGGCACATTCGAACCCCAGGCCATGATGAAGGTGGAGTTGTACCAGTCGGCCGACTCCGGCACGTCGGTCTGCTCGCCCCAGACCTGCGGGCTGCTGGGCGGCAGGTCGCAATACCAGTCGTAGAAGCTCATGCACACGCCGCCGAGCAGGCTCAGGTAGCGGCTGCCGGCGGCGTAGCTGATCATGCTCATCGCCGGGATGGGCGAGAAGCCGATGATGCGGTCCGGCCCATGCTTCTTGATGGTGTAGACGTTGGCCGCGGCGATCATCTGGTTGACTTCGTCCCAGGTGCTGCGCACGAAGCCGCCCAGGCCGCGCTGCTTCTGCCATTCACGCCGCGCCGCATCGTTCTCCACGATCGCAGCCCAGGCCTCCACCGGCCCCTTGGCCACCGCCATGGCGGCGCGCCAGTGCTTGAGCAGGCGGCCGCGCACCAGGGGGTACTTCACGCGGTTGGCGGAATACAGGTACCAGCTGTAGCTCGCGCCGCGCGAGCAGCCGCGCGGCTCGTGGTTGGGCAGGTCAGGACGCGTGCGCGGGTAGTCGGTCTGCTGCGTTTCCCAGGTCACGATGCCGCCCTTGACGTACACCTTCCACGAGCACGACCCCGTGCAGTTCACCCCGTGCGTCGAGCGCACGATCTTGTCGTGTGCCCAGCGGTCGCGGTAGGCGTCTTCCCAGGTGCGATCTTCGCCATTGGTCTGGCCGTGGCCGTTGGAAAATTCCTCGCGCGGTTGCGCGAAGTAGGTCAAGCGGTCGAGAAAATGGCTCATCGATGGCTCCTTTGTTGTATTCGGGGGGAAGCGGGGTTCAGCAGGGCATTTCGGCGTTCTTGCGCGCGTAGTACCACCACGTGAGCACGATGCACAGCGCGTAGAAAACGCTGAAGATCCACAGCGCGGCTTCCGGCCCGCCCGTCAGGGCGATGGAACTGCCGTAGCTCTTGGGGATGAAGAAGCCGCCGTACGCCGCAAAGGCGGCCGTGAAGCCGAGCGTCGCGGCGCCCAGGGTGTTGCCTTCCTTGGTGGCCGCAGCCACGGCGGTGGCGTTGTGGCTGTCCACGCCGCGCATGGCTTCGGTCAGGAAAATCACCGGAATCATGCGGAAGGTCGAGCCGTTGCCGATCCCCGTCGTGAGGAACAGCACCAGGAAGCAGACGAAGAAGCCGGCGAAGCTGCCGCCCGCGCCGTTGTTGGGCAGGAAATGGATCACCCCCAGCACGGCGATCGCCATGACGATGAAGTTCCACAGCGTGACGCGCGCCCCGCCCAGCTTGTCGGCCAGCCAGCCGCCAAACGGCCGCACCACCGCGCCGACCAGCGGCCCGAGCCAGGCATAGGCCAGCGGGTTGACGCCGGGGAACTGGTTCTTGATGAGCAGCGGAAAGCCCGCCGCGTAGCCGATGAAGGAGCCGAACGTGCCCAGGTACAGCACGCACATCAGCCAGTTGTGCTTGCGCCGGAAAATCGCTGCCTGCGTGGCGAACGAGGCCTTGGCGTCGGCGATGTCGTTCATGCCGAACCAGGCGGCGACGGAAGCCAGCGCGATCCATGGCACCCAGATGAAGGCCGCGTTCTGCGTCCACACCTGCACCGTGTTGCCGTTCTTCACCACGCTCTGCGGATCGCCGCCGAAGATGCCGAAGATGCCGGCCGTCACCACCAGCGGGCTGAGGAACTGCACCACCGACACGCCCAGGTTGCCCAGGCCCGCGTTCACGCCCAGCGCCGAGCCCTTGCGCTCCTTCGGGAAGAAGAAGCTGATGTTGGCCATGCTGGAACTGAAGTTGCCCCCGCCCAGGCCGCACAGCAGCGCCAAAATGAGCATCGTCGGGTAGCTGGTCGTGTTGTCCTGCACGGCGTAGCCGATGCCGATGGCCGGAATCAGCAGCGACGCGGTGGAAATTGCCGTCCAGCGGCGCCCGCCAAACACCGGCACCATGAACGAATAGAAGATGCGCAGGGTGGCGCCCGAGAGCGCCGGTGCGGCCGCCAGCCAGAACAGCTGGTTGGTGGAGTATTTGAAGCCCAGGCCGGGCAGGCTCACGGCCACCACGCTCCAGACCTGCCAGATGGCAAAGGCCAGGAACAGCGCCGGAACCGAGATCCAGAGGTTGAGCTTGGCCACGGCCTCGCCCTCGCGCTCCCAGAAGCTTCTGTCTTCCGGGGTCCATAAGTGCAGCGTACCGCCGCGGCGTGCGCCGGGCAGGGAACGGGTGGCCGACATCGTGTTGTCCTTTGTTGGATATCAGGCCGCTGCGCGGGCCTGGGGCGAAGGGGTGGTACCGAGCAGGTTGGTGCGCCGCACTTCGGTGAAGTACATCCAGATCAGCGACACCCAGACCACGCCGTACATCAGCATGAAGGCGCTAGAGCGGATGCCGGTGAAGTCCATCAGCGCGCCGAACAGGATCGGCAGAATGAAGCCGCCGAGGCCGCCGGCCAGGCCAACGATGCCGCTGATGGCGCCGATGTTGCCGGGGTAGTCGTCGCTGATGTACTTGAAGACGCTCGCCTTGCCGAAGGCCCAGGCGATGCCGAGCAGGAACATCAGGCCGGTGAACAGGTAGACGTTCAGGCCGATGTGGAAGGTGGCGGGGCCGTTGACGGTCTGGATGGTGAAATCGGTCTGTGGGTAGGACAGCAGGAACAGGCAGATCCAGCTCACCCACATCACCCACCAGGTCACGCTGTGGGCGCCGTACTTGTCGCTGAGGATGCCGCCGATGGCGCGCAGCACGCCGCCGGGCAGCGAGAAGCACGCCGCCAGCAGGGCCGCGACGCGGATGTCGAGGCCGAACTCGCCGACGTAGTACTGCACCATCCACAACGACAGCGCCACGTAGCCGCCGAACACGATGCTGTAGTACTGGCAGTACTTGAGCACCTTGGGGTCCTTGAGCGCCTTGAGCTGGTCGACGAACTTCACGTTGCTCGGCACCAGGTGCGCCGGGTCGCTGTAGCTGAACATCCAGAACAGCACCAGCGTGCCGAGCATGATGGCCGCGTACACCTGCGGCACCATGGTCCAGCCGAACGCCACCAGCAGCACCGGGGCGACAAACTTGTTCACTGCCGCGCCGGAATTGCCGGCGCCATAGACACCCATGGCCGTGCCCTGGCGGCTCTTGGGGAACCAGCGCGCCACGTAGGGCGTACCGACCGAGAACGAGCCGCCGGCCAGACCTACGAACAGGCCGATGGTGAGGAAGTGCCAGTACTGCGTGGCGTAGCCCATGAGCCAGATGGCGGGAACGGTGGCGGCCATCACGGCTGCCATGACGATGCGCCCGCCGAAGCGGTCGGTCCAGATGCCCAGCGGCACGCGCACCAGCGAACCCGTCAGCACCGGCATGGCCATCAGCAGGCCAAACTGCGTGGAGTTCAGGTCGAGCATCTTCTTGATCGGGATGCCGATCACGCCGAACATCATCCAGACCATGAAACAGACGGTGAAGGCGAAGGTGCTGACGATCAGCACCGACCAGGCCTGGCGCGTGCGCTCAGGGCTGTCGCCGGGGGGCAGGGGTTGGGAGGCCATTGCGCTCTTTCTCTCTCTTTGCGTATGGCCTGTATCGTCCGGTTTCGGGGCGCCGGTGCCCATCCCTCTCAAGGACATGCGCGGCGCGGCAGAAGGAGTAGGGCCGCCCGCCAGTCCTCGTCCGAAAGAACTACTCCCCGCCCCCGGGCGCCCACGGCATTGCCGGCAAAATTTCAAGCAAAATTGGCCTCTAGCGCTTATCCACAAAGCGCTTGTAGCTCCATTTTTTATAGTGTTCGGCGCTGCTGCGCCGGGCGGCCCCGGGGGGCTATTCGGCGCGCTGGCGGTCCGAGGCGTAGACCGCCGCCTGCACGCGCGAGCTCAGGCCGAGCTTGCGCAGGATGTGCTGCACGTGGATCTTCACCGTGGTTTCGGCGATGGAGAGCTGGCGCGCGATCTCCTTGTTGCTGGCGCCGCGGGCAATCTCGCGCAGCACGTCCTCCTCGCGCGGGGAGAGCACCGGCGCGGCCGGTGCAGCGCCGCCGGGTTGCAGCGGCGCGGGGGCCGGCGCCTCCGGCACGGGCGGCCCGCCCTGCGCCTGAAAGGCGGCCACCAGTTTGCCCATCAGTTCCGGGCTGACCACCGGCTCGCCGGCGGCGGCGCGGCGTATGGCATCGGCCAGCAGGTCGCCGTCGATGGTCTTGAGCAGATAACCGTGCGCCCCGTTGCGCAGTGCGGCGGCCAGGTCGTGCGCATCCTCGCTGACCGTGAGCATGAGCACGTGGCTGGCCGGCGCGGCGCGGCGCAGGCTTCCTACCGCGTCCACGCCGGCCACGCCGGGCAGGTGGTTGTCGAGCAGGATCACGTCGGGCTGCAGACCGGGCACCAGGCGCAGCGCCTCGCCGGCGTCACCCGCCTCGCCCACCACCTGCAGGCCCTCGTCCTGCGACAGCAGGGCCACCAGGCCGCGGCGAAACAGCGTGTGGTCGTCCACCACGAAGACGGAGATCGGCCGGTGGATCACGGCGCGCTCCAGGCCGGCAGGCTGCGCGGCGGCGCCGGGTTGGCGGCGCCGGCATCGGCCGGGGGCAGCTCGATGACCACCGTGGTGCCAGCGCCGGGCGCCGAGCGGATGTCCACGCGCGCGCCTATGCCCTGCGCGCGCTCGCGCACGATGCCCAGGCCCACATGCAGGGAAGCGTGCGCGGCGGCGGCGCCCGTGTCGAACCCCACGCCGTCGTCCTGCACCTCGAAACGCCAGCGCGGGTGGCGCTGCACGCGCACATCGACGCGCGCAGCGCCGGCGTGCTTGCGCACGTTGGACAGCGCCTCCTGCACCATGTGCAGCACCTGGATCTGCACGTCGGGCGCGAGCGGCAGGCCGTGGCCCTCCATGGCGAGGTGCGCGGCAATGCCCGTCTGGTGGCCGAACTTGGACAGCGTGGTGCGCAGCGCTTCCTCGATGTCCTCCTCGTTCGCCCGGGTGCGAAAGTGCACCAGCAGCTCGCGCACGTCGGCGTAGCACTCGCGCACGCCCACGTCGAGCTCGGCCATGCTGCGGTCGCGCGCGGCGGCGTTGCCCTTCTTCACCGCATCGCGCAGCAACTGCGTCTGGATCTTCAGGAAAGCGAGCGACTGGGCGATCGAGTCGTGCAGCTCGCGCGCGATCAGGCTGCGCTCGTCCGACACCGCCGCCTCGCGCTCCAGCGCCGCAGCGCGCAGGCCCTCCATGGAGCTCGCCAGGTGGCGCACCATGGCGTCGAGCAGTTCGCGCATTTCCTCGGACAGGCCGGCGTCGCTGCGGAAGAACAGGTTGAGCTCGCCGAGCACGCGCTGGTGCTGGGCGATGGGAATCGCCACCACCAGGCGGTAGCCCGCCTCGTGGCAGTGCGGCAATTCCATCTGCATGTCGGGAACGATGGGGATGACGCGCATGCGCGCCTGGCCATAGCTCTGGCCGCACAGGCAGTTGCCGGCGTTCAGGCAGTGCTCTTCCTGCGCCATGGTCTCGGGCATGCCGTCGGCGGCGAGCATCACGTAGCGCTCGTTGCCCTCGTCGGACCAGCGGATGGCGGCCGCATCCGCGCCGGCGACCTGGCGCACCTGCCGCACGAAGCCACTCGCCAGGGCTTGCAGGCTGCCCGCCTGCGCCGCCTGCGCGCTGACTTCGTACAGCGCGGCCAGGCGCTGGTTCTTGATTTCCACGCTGGCGGTCTTCTCGCGCACCTTGCGCTCTAGGTCGGTGTGCGAGGTCTGCAGGGCATGCACCATGAGGTTGAAGCCAGCCGCGAGCTGGCCGAACTCGTCGTCGCTGTCCACGGGCAGCCGCGTGCCGAGCTCGCCCTGGCGCACGCGCTCGAGCGCCTGCTGCATGCGCGCGACCGGGTTCAGCACCACCAGGTAGAGCATCACCACGGCGCCGAACGCGGCAAAGACGGCCACGCCCATGAGGAACAGTTGCAGCACGTGCAGCGCCGCCGTCCAGCGCGCGATCTGCACCTCGATGGCATCGACGAAAGCGTTCATCACCGCGGTCAGCGCATCGGCGCGCGCCAGCAGCTCGGGGCCGGGCGCCGCCTCGGGCAGCAGCCACTGCGCGCGCACTTCAGCCCACTGGGCGCGCACCTGCGCGAAGCGTGCGCGCGTGTCGACACTCCAGGGAACGAACAGCGGGTGCGCGGGGTCGCCGGTCTCCAGCAGCTGCAGGCTGGCGTCCATCTTCTCGATGCGCTGGAGCAGCTCGCCGCGCGGGCCGCTTTCCACGGCCAGCGCCATGCGCATGGTGTTCATGCGCAAGCGCCCGGCCTCGTTGACGGCGGCGGCGCCCCCTTCGAGCTTCCAGGTGACCCACAGCGTCACGCCGATGGAGGTCAACGTGAACAACAGAAACCCCAGCCCCATGGCCAGCAGCTTGGTGGTGAGCGTGGCGCGCGTGCGCATGGCCGGCAGTGTAAGGGAGCCATTTGCCGCCAGAGCGCCACAATGCGTGGCCATGACCGCTGCCTGTTTCCCCACTCCGGCGACCACCCGCCGCCTGCTGGCCCTGGCCGTGCTGCTGCTGGCCGGCTGCGCCGCGCCCCAGCGCCTGCCGCCCGCCTGGCCGGGCAGCCTGGCGCAACTGCTGCCGGCCGACGTGTTGCTCCTGGGCGAGCAGCACGACGCTCCGGCCCACCAGGCCATGGAGCGCGCCGCCGTGCAGTGGCTCGCCGCCTCGGGGCGCCTGTCGGCGCTGGTGATCGAAATGGCGGATGCCGGCCGCAGCACGGCGGGTCTGGCGCCGGGCGCGGGCGCCGCCGAGGTGCGCGCCGCCCTCGGCTGGGATGAGCGTCTCTGGCCCTGGGAGCGCTACGCCGGCGTGGTGCTGGCCGCCGTGCGCGCCGGCGTTCCGGTGCTCGGCGGCAACCTGCCGCGCGCCGCCATGCGCGGCGCCATGCAGGACACCGCGCTCGATGCCGCGCTCACCCCCAGCGCCCACGCCGCCCAGCTGCACGCCGTGCGCGAAGGCCACTGCGGGCTGCTGCCCGAGGCGCAGCTGCCCGGCATGGTGCGCATCCAGATCGCACGCGACCAGAGCATGGCGCGCACCGTGGCCGCCGCGCCGCGCGCGCCGGGGCAGGTGGTGCTGCTGGTGGCGGGCGGCGGCCACGTGCTGCGCAGCCGTGGCGTGCCCGTGCATTTGCCCAAAAGTTTGAAGCAAAAAGTGGTTCTAGCGCACGTGGGAGTAGGTGATGCAGCTATTGATTCAGAAGCAGACATGCGCGCTGCCACCGCCGCCCTGCCGGCGCACGACGCCTGCGCCCCGCTGCGCGCGCAGGCCGCCGCACGCGAATAAGCCGCCCCCGCCGGAAAGGGGGCGAAAGCGCTATATATTGCGCCTGTCGGTATTCGCCCGCTGGCTCAGCGGGGGAATTGAAAAGGGAATCCGGTGCAAACCCGGAACTGCCCCGCAGCGGTAAGTGGAAGCGACCGGCCTCAACAGCACTGGACCCCAGCGTCCGGGAAGCGAGGCCCAGTAGGTGGAGTTCGGCCCCGCGCCCGAGCTCAGTGCCACGAGTCCGAAGACCTGCCGGCACACCGTCGCGAACGCGGCGGTGCGGGTGACGTCTTCCGCGGGGGAGTGCGTCGCGGGCCGGGCCGCCATGGCTTGGCTGCGCGCCATCCTCCACTACGTCCCCACCGGTCCTGCGCGAGGGAGCAGGTGATTGGTCTGCAAGCCGCCAACCCTGCGGCGGCTTGCCCTGTGGGATGCCTCCGTGCTGGAACTCATCATCAAACGCGACGGCCATGTCGAGCCGTTCACTCCCTACAAACTCAACCAATGGGGCCAATGGGCCGCGCAGACCCTGGGCGATGCCGTGGACTGGCCCTCGGCGGTGCTCGAAACCGTCTCGACGATGTCCTCCACGGCCACTTCGCGCGAGCTGCAGCAGCAGCTCATTCGAACCTGCCTGGACTTTGATACCTGGTCCTACAACCGCATGGCCGGGCGGCTGTATGCAACGCTGATCCGCAAGGACCTGTACCGCAACCAGCGTCCCACGGTGCTGGCGCTGCACCGCAAGCTCCAGCAGCTGGGGTTCATGGAGATGCTGGACTATTCCGAGTCCGAGTACGCGGTGATCCAGGAGTGGATAGACCACGAGCGCGATTTTGAGTATGCGCACTATCAGTTGCACACCCACCTCACCAAGTACGCCATTGCCGACCGGGTGCAGGGCGTGTTTTACGAGTCGCCCCAGTTCATCTATATGCGCATGGCGATGGCGCTCGCCGTGGATCAGCCGCGCGAGCGCCGCATGCAAGACGTGCAACGCTTCTACGAGCATCTGTCCAAGAACCGCATCAACGCACCCACGCCCAACCACGTCAACCTGGGCACGCCGCTGCGGGGCTACGCCAGTTGCTGCCTGTATACGGTGGCGGACAACGCGCGCTCGATTGCCGTGGGCAACCACATCGCCAACACCATGACCTACATGAGCGCCGGTATCGGCGCGCACATGGCCACGCGCTCGGTCAACGACCCGGTGCGCGGCGGCGTGATCCGCCACCAGGGCAAGCTTCCCTATTACCGCGCCCTGGTCGCCGAAGTGAAGTCCAACCTGCAAAACGGGCGCGGTGGTGCATGCACGACGTACTTTCCCGTCTTCGACCCGGAGGTGGATACGCTCTTGCGGTTGAAGAACCCCATGTCCACCGAGGACAAAAAGATTCGCAGCATGGATTACTCCTGGGGTGGCAACCGGTTCTTTGCGCGCAAGGTGGCACGCAATGAAAACATCTTCCTCTTCAATTGCTACACCGCGCCCGACCTGTATGCGGCGCTCTATAGCGGGGATGAAGCGCAGTTCGAAGAAATCTATGCGCGTTACGAAGCCGATGAGAGCTTTGCCAAGACCTGGGTGAGCGCGCGCGAGTTGCTCATCACGGCCAGCAACGAGTGGAATGAAACCGGCCGAGTCTATGAGCACAACATCTCGGAGATGAACCGCCACACCCCCTTCAAGGACACGATTTACAGCTCCAATCTGTGCGCGGAGATTGCCCTGCCCACCGCCGCCTACAACCACATCACGGAGCTCTACGCGGAGGACGACATCTCGTTTGTGGAGGTGCAATTCATCGACGGCACGCGCCGCGAAGTCCCGGGCAAGGCGCAAGTGCACACCCAGCGCGGCATGGTCTGGCCCGATGACCTGCAGGCGGGGGACGCGCTCGATGGCTTGCCAATCGAGGCAGTGCTGCGCCGCTCCGCGCCTGAGGTCGCGACCTGCAATCTGGCCGGCATCGTCGTCTCCAACGTCGAATCCGAAAGCCAGTACGCCGAGGTGGCCTACTACGCGCTGCTCATGATCGACAAGTGCATTCATCTGGCGCACTACGAGCTGCCCCAGGTGGGCGTGACCTCGCGCAAGCGCCTGAATGCCGGCGTGGGCATTCTTGGCCTGGCGCATTTGATGGCGAAAAACGGCAAGCGCTACACCGACCAGGAAGGCAAGCAGTTCATTCACGAAGTCGCCGAGCGCCACTACTACCATCTGGCGCGCGCCAGCTTGAAACTCGGTAAAGAGCTGGGCAATGCGCCCTGGATGCACAAGACGCGCTGGCCCGAGGGTTGGCTGCCCACGGACACCTGCAACCCGCACGTTGACAAGATCGCGCCTTTCACGCTGCGTTACGACTGGGAAGCGCTACGCCGCGATATCGTGGCCAACGGCGGCATTCGCAATTCGGTGCTGGTGGCGCACATGCCCACCGAAACATCGGCCAATGCATCGGGTACCACCAACGGCCTTTACCCGGTGCGCGAGCTCACGCTCATCAAGACCGACAACCAGCGCGTGAACTACTGGGCCGCTCCCGACAGCGACATGCTGGCCGGGCAGTACCAGTCGGCCTGGGACATTCCTGCACGCGACATGACCGAGCTCTATGCCATCGTGCAGAAGTGGACCGACCAAGGAATCTCGGCGGACTTCTACCGCCGGGTGATCGGTGACGCCTCCATCGCCACCACCGAGCTGATCGAGGACTACCTCTACCGCGTCAAGCTGGGCCTGAAGTCCAAGTACTACATGAACCAGAAGACCTCCAACGGCATGAAGGCGGTGGCCGATCTGGCGGCCGTGGCCATGCCCGCGGCCGAAGCGGCAGTCAGTGCCGATACGACCGACAGCGATTGCGAAGCCTGCACCCTCTGATCCCCAACCGATTACGACCATGACCGATACCGTCTTCAACTACGACAAGACCGACTACCAAAAGCCCTCGCTGCTGCTGGGCCAGCGCCCCGGGCTGTTCGATACCGTCAATCGCCACTACCCCGAGATCTGGAAGCTGTACAAGGCGCAGAAGTCGCTCGACTGGGACGAGAACGAGTTCGACTACTCCTCCTGCAATGCCGAGTTCAAGTCCTGCTCACGTGCCACCTACGACATGATGATCAAGACCCTGGCCTGGCAGTGGGAGGCCGACTCGGTGGCTTCGCGCGCCATCGCCCCGGTGCTCGCGCCCTTCATCACGTCCAGCGAACTTTGGGCCGCTTGGCAACGCATCTCCGACAACGAGGTGGTGCACGCCGCCACCTACTCCGAGATCGTGCGCAATTCGTTCGACGACCCCAGCGTCATCCTGGATGAGATCCTGCGTGTTCAGGAAGCACACGACCGCCTGAGCGAAGTGGCGCGCGCCTTTGCCGTCGGCTACGAGGCCTCGCACAAATACGCGATCGGCCAGTTACCCAATGACCAAGCCACCTACAACGCGGTGTTCATGACCATCGTGGCGCTACTGTGCATGGAACGCATCCAGTTCATGGCGAGCTTTGCCATTACCTTTGCCATTTGCGACACGGGCCTGTTCCAGCCCATTGGCAAAGCGATCCAGAAAATTGCACAGGACGAGCTTGAAATCCACGTCGAGCTCGATCGCGCCGTATTGCAGAACGAACTCGCAACCGAGCGTGGCCAAGTCGCCTTGGCCCAATGCCATGGCCAGATCGAAAAAATGATCGAGGAAGTGGTGGACAGCGAGCTACGCTGGATCGACTATCTTTTTTCCGAAGGACGGGAACTCGTCGGCATGAACGCCGAGCGCCTATCCGCCTGGACGCTGTACTGCGCCAAGGACGTGTATCAGCTGCTGGGATTGAGCACCGGCAAATACCAGCTGCCCGCGCACAACCCGCTCAAGTTCATGGAGAAGTGGCTCAACATCTCCAAGACCCAGGCTTCGCCGCAGGAGCAGGACATTGCCGCCTACAAGGTCGGCGTGCTGCGCCGAACGGACGAGCACCAGATTTTCGACGCCGACTTCTGATCTCCCCTTTTTTTCCCACCATTCCCACCGAGAGCACCGCATGGAAATCATCATCTACGGCAAGGACGGCTGCACCCAATGCGACAAGGCCCGCATGCTGTGCCAGATTGGATCGCTGGCGTTCGACTACCGCATCGTGGGCGCGGACATCAGCGTGCCCGCGTTGCAAGCCAAGGTGGGCCAGCCGGTACGCAGCCTGCCGCAGATCTTCATTCGCCGGGGCGAAGGCGATACCTACGTGGGCGGATACGAGGCGTTGCGCACCCACCTGCGCCAGCCGGTTGCCTGAAAATCCGGCGCTCGTCCCGCGCCGGTGCGCGGCTCCGGCGCGTCATGCCGCCGACCGCGCGCGCAGCAGCGCCTCGAACTCCTCGGCCGGCACCGGGCGGCTGCGCAGGTAGCCCTGGTAGTGGTCGCAGCCGCGCTGGCGCAGGAAATCGAGTTGCGCCTGGGTTTCCACGCCTTCGGCCAGCACCGACAAACCCATGCTGTGCCCCATGGCGATGATGGCCGAGCAGATCGCCATGTCGTCGGCGTTCAGCGGGATATCGCGCACGAAACCCTGGTCGATCTTGAGCACGTCGATCGGAAAGCGCTTGATGTGCGCCAGCGAGGAATAACCGGTGCCGAAGTCGTCCACCGCCAGCCGCAGCCCCAGGTCGCCCAGGCGGGTGAGCAGCGCCAGCGCCTGCTCAGGGCGCTCGGCCATGGCGCTCTCGGTGATTTCCAGCTCCAGGCTGTTGGCCGGAAAACCGCTTTGCGCCAGTGCACGGGATACGTCCTCGACCAGGTCGCCGAGCTGGAACTGGCGCGGCGAGACGTTCACCGCCACCGTCAGCGGCGCCAGGCCCGCGCTGCGCCAGTGCTGCCCCTGGCGGCACGCTTCTTCCAGGACCCATTGCCCGAGCGGCGCGATCAGCCCCGAGGACTCGGCCACCGGGATGAAGCGCGCCGGCGACACCAGGCCTTCGTCCGGGTCCTGCCAGCGCAGCAGGGCCTCGGCGCCGACGATGCGCCCGCTCGCGATGTCCACCTGCGGCTGGTAGTACAGCCGCAGTTCGCCTTGCGCGAGCGCGCGGCGCAGGCGCGCCTCCATCGCCAGGCGCTCGCGCGCCGCCTGGGTCATGCCTTCCTCGTAAAAGCACCAGGCGCCGCGCCCGAGCGCCTTGGCGCCGTAGACGGCCGAGTGCGCACCCTGCAGCAGCGCCTGGCTGGAATCCACGTGGTCCGGGAACATGCAGATGCCGACGCTGGTGCCCACCACGACTTCGATGCCTTCGGGCGTGTGCCAGGGGCGCGCGGCAGCGGCCATGAGGTGGCGTGCCACGGCGGCGGCGCCGTCGGCGTGTCGCAGATTGCGCGCGACGACGGCGATCTCGTCGCCCGCCAGGCGGCCGATGAGGTCGCCCGGGCGCAGCGCGTGCTGCACCTGCGCGGCGATGTGGCGCAGCACGGCGTCGCCGACGTTGTAGCCGTAGCTGTCGTTGACTTCCTTGAAGCGGTCCAGATTGAGCTGCAGCACGGCGAAGCGCTCGCCGCTGGCCAGCGCCCGCTGACGGATCGCCTCCAGCTGGCGGCCGAACGCGGCGCGGTTCGCCAGGCCGGTGAGCGGGTCGTGCCCGGCGAGGAATTCCATCTGCCGCTCGCGCGCCTTGATCTGCGACTGGTCGGTGAACATGCAGACGTAGTGCGTGACGCTGCCGCTCGCGTCCCGCACCGCGCTCATGGCCACCTGCTCGGGGAAGACGTCGCCGTTCTTGCGCTTGTTCCAGATCTCGCCCTGCCACTGACCGGTGTGCACCATTTGCTCCCACAGGCGCGCATAGAACGCGCCGTCGTGGCGGCCGGACTGGAACATGCGCGGGTTGCGCCCCAGCATCTCGGCCTCGGAATAGCCCAGGATGCTTTGCGCCGCTGCATTCGCCGAGCGGATGGTGCCCTGCGCGTCGGTCACGATCACGCCCTGGGCGGCGTTGTCGACGACGGCCTTGGCCAGGCGCTGGCCTTCTTCGGCGCGGTACACGCTGCTCAGGTCCGTCAAGAGGCCGGTGAAGCGCAGCGGCACGCCCTGCGCGTCCACCTGGCAGTGGCCGCGCGCCTCGAACCAGCGCAACTGGCCGTCGAAGCAGCGCAGGGTGAACGTCTCCACCAGCGGTTCGCCCGTGGCGACGGCATGGTGGACTGCCGCAACGACGCGCCGCCGCTCGGCGGCACCGATGCGCGGGAACAGGTGCAGGTCGCGCGCCAGTTCGTCGCCTTCGTAGGCCAGGAGCTTGCCAAAACCCGGCGAGAAGCGGAACGCGCGGTCGCGCGCGTCCCAGTCCCAGACGCCGCTGGCGCTGCCTTCGAGCGCCAGGCGCAGGCGCGCCTCGCTGCGTTCGAGCGCGGCGCGCGCCCGCACCGTCTCGCTCATGTCCTGCAGCACGACCAGGAGCGAGGACACCTCGCCGCCCTCGCCCTCCGGAATGGCCGACATGGTGCACAGCACCGGCAGCGCCTCATGGCCGTCCGGCCGCAGGCAGCGGCGCTCGGCGACGTAGTGGTCGATCTCCCCGACCAGCAGCCGACCGAGCTGCCCGGCGGCCCAGCGCGGTTCGTCGGCCGGCACCAGCTGGCGGAAATCCATGCCTTGGACATCGCGCCAGGACAGGCCCAGCATGTCCAGCAGGCGCGGATTGGCCCACAGCACGCGCCCGTCAAGCGCCACGCGCGCGATGCCGGCGCTGGTATGGCGCACCACCTGGGTGAATTCGCGCTCACGCACGCCGCGCTGGCGTTCGGCGGTGTACATGCGCCGCACCAGCCAGAACGCGAGCACGGCGGTAAGCGCCACGTAGGCCCACCCTTTCCAGAGCTGCCACCGGGCCAGGGCCTGGGCGTCCGGCACCAGGGCGGCGAGCAGTTCGTCGCCGACAAATACCCAGGCCACGCCCAAGGCCAGGTACAGGGCCGCTGCCAGCCCTGGCGTCAGCACCCGCTTGCGACGAAACCACCGCACCGTTTCCATATTCTTCCTGCAACGCGGCCCGCAAAGGCTGCTGCGACAATTCGCAACTATGACCCCAACCTACGTCCTGACACTCTCCTGCCCCGACCGCCTGGGGCTGGTGCACGCCCTCTCGGGCTTCCTGCTGGAACACGGCGGCAACATCGAGGAAGCCGCGCAATTCAACGACCCGGCCACCGGCCTGTTCTTCATGCGCGTGCAGTTTGCCTGCAGCGCGCACAGCCACGCCGAACTCAAGACCCGCCTGCAGCATTTTGCCGAGCCGCACCAGATGCGCTGGAGCCTGCACGCCACGCACGCGCCCATGCGCACCGCCATTCTCGTCAGCCGCGAAGGCCACTGCCTCAACGACCTGCTGTTTCGCTGGAAGTCCGGCCTGCTCGGCATCGACATCCGCGCCATCATCAGCAACCACCGCGACTTCTACCAGCTGGCCGCCAGCTACAACATCCCTTTCCACCACATTCCGGTGACCAGCGCGACCAAGGCCCAGGCCGAGGCGCGCCAACTGGAGATCATCGACGCCGAAGACGCCGAGCTGGTGGTGCTGGCGCGCTACATGCAGGTGCTCTCCAACGGCATGTGCCAGCACCTGGCCGGCCGCGCCATCAACATCCACCACAGTTTCCTGCCCAGCTTCAAGGGCGCCAAGCCCTATTACCAGGCGCACGACCGGGGCGTCAAGCTCATCGGGGCCACGGCGCACTACGTCACCGCCGACCTGGACGAAGGCCCGATCATCGAACAAGATGTTACACGTGCCGACCACACCGATACCGTGGAAGACCTGACGGCACGCGGCCGCGACACCGAAAGCCAGGTGCTGGCCCGCGCCGTCAAGTGGCACAGCGAGCACCGCGTGCTGCAAAACGGCCACAAGACGGTGGTGTTCCGATAGTCCAGGGAGGAAATTCATGTCTGCTGCGCCCCCACCCGAGCCGCCGCCGGGCCGCCCCAAGGCGGCGAGCGCCCCGTTGGAGAGCGCGGGCGCCAATTCGCTCAGGCGCATCCCCCCGATCCAGTGCCTGGTGACGTTCGAGGCGCTCGCGCGCCTGCGCAGCGTGACGCTGACGGCCGACGAGCTGTGCGTCACGCCCAGCGCCGTCAGCCACCGCGTCAAGCAACTGGAACAGATCATCGGCACGCGGCTTTTCGGCCGGGCCGATTTCTCCCTCACCACCGACGGCATCGCCTACCTGGCGCACGTGCGCGAGGGGCTGGGTGCGCTGCAGCGCTTCCCCGGCGTGGCGGGTACGCCGGGCAAGCGGCGCCTGAAGCTGGCGGTGACACCGACCTTCGCCCGCGTCATCCTGATTCCCCGGCTGCACCATTTCCGGGAGGCCTACCCGGAGATCGACCTGGCGCTGCAGATATCCATTCCCTTGCTGGACGTGGTCGCCGAGGACGCCGACCTGGTGGTGCGCTTTGGCAGCGGCCACTACGCCGACATGGAGCACAGCGAGATCGCGCGCGACGTGGTGACGCCGCTGGCTTCGCCCGCCTGGCTGCGCGAGCACGGGCCCTTCGAGCGACCGGACGAGCTCGACCCGGCGCTGCTGCTGCGCAGCCCGCTCGAACCCTGGCGCAGCTGGTTCAGCGCCGCCGGCCTGCCCTGGCAGGAGCCCGAGGGGGGCTCGCAATTCAACGACGTGGGCCTGATGTGCGACGCCGCCGCCGCCGGCCTGGGCGTGGCGCTCGTGCGCCTCAAGCTCGGCGCGCCGTGGATGGAAAACGGCACCCTGGTGCGCCTGTTCGACCTCGACGCGCAAAGCCCGCACGCGCACTACCTGTGCTGGCGCACCGGCGCCATGGACCGCTGGGAGTGCGCGGCCTTTGCCGACTGGCTGCATAAGAGTCTGGGCTGAAATTTAAAGCGAAATTGGCCTCTAGCGCTTATCTGTAAAGCGCTCATAGCTACTGTTTTAATAGTTTCATTCGCGGATGTGCAGCGCAATTCACGGCGCCCTGCAAGAAAACTCACACCGGTGCTGGCGCCCCTGGCTACAGTGTGCGCATGACCGCCGCCAGCACCGCTCCCACCGCACCCCGCTCCACCCCCGACGCGCCGCCGCCGGCCGCGCCCCTGCCGGAGCGCGCGGCGCGCCAGCGCGAAGTCGTGGCCGCGCTCGCCGCCCTCCTGCCGGCGCACAGCCTGCTCTGGACCGCCGAGGACACGACGCCCTACGAATGCGACGGGCTCACCGCCTACCGCCAGCGCCCGCTCGCGGTCTGCCTGCCCGAGACCGAGGAGGAAGTGCAGGCCGTGCTGCGCACCTGCCACCGCCTGCAGGTACCCGTGGTCGCGCGCGGCGCCGGCACCGGCCTGTCGGGCGGCGCCATGCCGCACGGCCTGGGCGTCACGCTCTCGCTCGCACGCTTCAACCGCATCCTCGAGCTGGACCCGCGTGCGCGCACCGCGCGCGTGCAGTGCGGCGTGCGCAATCTGGCCATCAGCGAGGCGGCCGCACCCCACGGCCTGTACTACGCGCCCGACCCGAGCAGCCAGATCGCCTGCACCATCGGCGGCAACATCGCCGAGAATTCGGGCGGCGTGCACTGCCTGAAATACGGCCTGACGGTGCACAACGTGCTGGCGGTGCGCGGCTTCACCGCGCAGGGCGAACCAGTGCAGTTCGGCAGCGGCGCGCTCGACGCCCCCGGCTACGACCTGCTGGCCGCCGTGATCGGCAGCGAAGGCATGCTCGCCGTGGCCATCGAGGCCACCGTCAAGCTCGTGCCCAAGCCGCAACTGGCGCGCTGCATCATGGCCAGCTTCGACGACGTGCGCAAAGCCGGCGACGCGGTGGCCGCCGTCATCGCGGCCGGCATCATTCCCGCCGGGCTGGAAATGATGGACAAGCCCATGACCGCCGCCGTGGAGGACTTCGTGCACGCCGGCTACGACCTCACGGCCGAGGCGATATTGCTGTGCGAGAGCGACGGCACGCCGGAGGAGGTGGAGGAAGAGATCGCCCGCATGAGCGAAGTGCTCAGCCACGCCGGCGCCACGGCGCTGGCGGTGAGCCAGAACGAGGCCGAGCGCATGCGTTTCTGGAGCGGGCGCAAGAACGCCTTCCCCGCCAGCGGCCGCATCAGCCCCGACTACATTTGCATGGACTCGACCATTCCCAGAAAGCGCCTGGCCGACATCCTTCTGGCCATCCAAGACATGGAGAAGAAGTACGGCCTGCGCTGCTGCAACGTGTTCCATGCGGGCGACGGCAACCTGCACCCACTGATCCTGTTCGATGCCAACGACGCCGACCAGCTGCACCGCGCCGAGCAGTTCGGCGCCGACATCATGAAAACCAGCGTGGCTTTCGGCGGCGCCATCACCGGCGAGCACGGCGTGGGCGTGGAAAAGCTCGCCAGCATGCGCGAACAGTTCACCGACGCAGAGCTGGAGCAGATGGAGCGCCTCAAGCGCGCCTTCGACCCGCAGGGCCTGTTCAACCCGGGCAAGGTCATCCCCACGCCCAACCGCTGCGGGGACATGGGGATGATGAAAACCCTGGCCGGCGGCCTTCCACGCGCCTGAGGCGGCACGCCATGCAGGCGCTCCAGGGCCTGGCCATCCTGCTCACGCTGCAGTCGGCGGGGGAAGCCCTGTCGCGCCTCCTGCAACTGCCTTACCCCGGCCCGGTGATCGGCATGGTGCTGCTGCTGGGCGCGCTGCGCTGGCAGGCCGTGCAGGTGCGCGTGCAAACCGTCGCCAGCTTTCTGCTGGACCACCTCTCCCTGTTGTTCGTTCCCGTCGGCGTGGGTGTGATCACCCAGTTCGGCCTGGTGGCGGAGCACGGCCTGCGGCTGCTGGTGGTCATCGTGGTATCCACCTGGATCGGCCTGGCCGTCACCGCGCTGGTGCTGCGGCGTCTGATGAAGACGACCTCCCCATGACCGACTTCGTGCAGCTCTGGGTCTACCTGGCCTCCACGCCGCTGTTCGGCCTCAACGCGACGCTGGTGGTGTACCTGCTCGCCCTGGCTTTCTACACCCGCATGCGCCAGGCGCCCTGGGCCAACCCGGTGCTGTGGTCCCTGGTGGTGCTCGGCGCGGGGCTACACGCCACGGGCACGGCCTACCCCACCTACTTCGCCGGGGCGCAGTTCATCCACTTTCTGCTCGGCCCGGCCGTGGTGGCGCTGGCCTGGCCGCTGTGGCAGCGGCGCGCCGAGCTGCGCGCGCGCTGGGGCCGCTTCACGCTCGCGGCGGTGGCAGGCGGCGCGGCCGCCGCCGGCAGCGCCGTGGGGCTGGCCTGGGCGCTGGGGCTGCCGTCGGAGGTCATGCTGTCGCTGGCGCCCAAGTCCGTCACCGCGCCGGTGGCCATGGGCATTGCCGACAAGCTGGGCGGCAGTCCGTCGCTGGCCGCCGTGTTCGCGGTGGTGACGGGTCTGGTCGGTGCGCTGAGCGCCAAGCCGCTGTTCGCGCTGCTCGGCATCGGCAAGGACGCCACCGGCTGGATGGCGCGCGGCTTCGCCCTGGGCACCGCCGCTCACGGCATCGGCGCCGCGCGCGCCCTGCAGGTGCATCCCGACGCCGGCGCCTGGGCCGCCTTGGCCCTGGGCCTGCAGGTGGTGACGGCGGCGCTGCTGATCCCGCTGGCCGCGCGCTGGTTCTGATCAGGCCTGCGTCGCCAGCCAGTCGCGCAGCAACTGCAGGGCGTCCGAGCCCGGACGGTGCTGCGGCTGCACGAACCAGTAGCCCTGCGTGCCGGGCAGTTCCTGCGGGTGTGCCTGCACCAGCCGCCCGGCTTCCAGCGCCTCCTGCGCCAGCAGCCGCGGCACCAAGCCCACGCCCAGACCGGCGGCGGCCGCCGCCATGACCATGGAGAACAGTTCGTGGCGCGGCCCGCGCGAGGCGTGCAGCGTGTAGTGCCAGCCGCGCGCGGCGTACCAGTCGCGCCAGGCGTTGGCGCGCGAGGCCAGCGTGAGGTGGGGGCAATGCAGCCAGGCGGCCTCGTCGTGCAGCCCGTGGGCGGCGGCGTACTGCGGGCTGCACACGGGCACACAGGGGCCTTCGGGCACCACCATGCAGCCCTGGGTGTCGGGCCAGAGCCGGTCGCCGTAATAGATGGCGGCGTCGAAGCCACTTTCGTCAAACGCAAAGGCCTCGGAGCGCACCGACAGGTTGAGCGTGATGCGCGGGTGCAGCGCCGCAAACTGCGGCAGGCGCGGAATGAGCCACTGCGTGCAGAAGGTGGACACCACCGCCAGGTGCAACACATAGCCTTCTTCGCGGCCGACGCGGATTTCCTGCGTGTCGCGCTCGATCTGCTCCAGGTGCAGGCGGATGCGCGCAGCGTAGCTGCGGCCGGTGTCGGTCAGCAGCAGGCGGCGGCGCGTGCGCAGGAACAGCGTCACGCCCAGGCGCGCTTCGAGCGCCGCCACATGGCGGCTCACCGCGCTGGGGGTGAGCGCCAGTTCCTCGGCCGCGCGCGAAAAGCTCTGCAGCCGCGCCGAGGCCTCGAAGGCCTGCAGTACCCCGAGGCTGGGGATGTCTTTGCGCATGTGCGGAGCGCTCCTTTTTGTTCATAAAACTCAACAACCATGGAGGATAAAGCAGTTGTTGCGTGCACTGAACGCAATTACCATGCAAGCCATTCCCTGCCTTCGCCGTGCGTGGCGAACCGCAGGGATCTTCTTCGTCTCACCTTTCTGGCCTCCCATGACCGCTTCCTCCCGCACCCTTTTCGACACCGTTCTGCAGCAACTGGGCCTGGACCTGGCCCCCTGGCAAGGCCAGGGCCTGAGCGTGCGCGCACCGCGCGACGGCGCCGTGTACGCCCAGCTTGCCAGCCACACCAGCGCACAGGCCCAGGCGCTCATCGAGGGCGCGCACGCCGCCTTCCTGCAGTGGCGCGCCACACCCGCGCCCGTACGCGGCGAACTCGTGCGCCGACTGGGCCAGAAGCTGCGCCAGCACAAGGAGGCGCTGGGCCTGCTGGTGTCGCTGGAGGCGGGCAAGGTGCGTTCCGAAGGGCTGGGCGAGGTGCAGGAGATGATCGACATCTGCGACTTCGCCGTGGGCCTGTCGCGCCAGTTGCACGGCCTGACGATTGCCAGCGAACGCCCCGGCCACCGCATGATGGAAACCTGGCACCCCATGGGCGTGGTGGGGGTGATCTCGGCCTTCAACTTCCCCGTGGCCGTGTGGGCCTGGAACACCGCGCTGGCCCTGGTGTGCGGCAACGCCGTGGTCTGGAAGCCGTCGGAAAAAACCCCGCTGTGCGCCATTGCCTGCCACCACCTGCTACAGCAGACGCTGGATGAGTTTGCCGCCGAGCAGGGCGTGGCCGCCCCCGACGGCCTGGCCACGCTGCTGCTGGGCGGGCGCGAGATGGGCGAGCTGCTGGCACGCTCGCCGCGCGTGCCCGTGGTGAGCGCCACCGGCAGCACGCGCATGGGCCGCGCCGTGGCGGTGGGCGTGGCGCAGCGCTTTGGCCGCAGCATCCTGGAGCTGGGCGGCAACAACGCCATGGTGGTCATGCCCAGCGCCGACCTGGAACTGGCCGCACGCGCCATCACCTTTGCCGCCGTGGGCACGGCCGGCCAGCGCTGCACCACGCTGCGCCGCCTCATCGTGCACCGTGACGTGGCCGCGCCGCTGCTGGCGCGGCTGGAAAAGATCTACGCCAGCGTGCGCGTGGGCGACCCGCTGGAGGACGGCGTGCTCGTCGGCCCGCTGGTGGACCGCGCGTCGTTTGAGCAGATGCAGAGTGCCCTGGCCCAGGCGCGCGAACAAGGCGGCAGCGTGCAGGGCGGCGAGCGCGAATGCGCGGCCCTGGGCGAGGACGCCTGGTACGCCCGCCCGGCCCTGGTGCGCATACCGGCGCAAAGCGCCGTGGTGCAGCACGAAACCTTCGCGCCCATCCTTTATGTGCTGACCTGCACCAGCCTGGAAGAAGCCATTGCCTTGCAGAACGGCGTGCCGCAGGGCCTGTCGTCCTCCATCTTCACCACCGACCTGCGCGAGGCCGAGCGCTTCCTCTCCAACACGGGCAGCGACTGCGGCATCGCCAACGTGAACATCGGCACCTCGGGCGCCGAGATCGGCGGTGCCTTTGGCGGCGAGAAGGAAACCGGCGGCGGCCGCGAATCGGGCTCCGACGCCTGGAAGGGCTACATGCGCCGCGCGACCAACACCATCAACTACAGCGACGCGCTGCCGCTGGCCCAAGGCGTACGTTTCGACGTCTGATCCCATGACCGCCACCCCCCAGGGCGCGCCGATCGCCATCATCGGCGGCGGCGCCATTGGCAGCGCCATTGCCTTTTTCTTGACGCAGATGGCGCCGCAGCAACGCGTCGTCGTGGTCGAGCGCGACCCGAGCTACGCGCAGGCATCGTCGGCGCTGTCGGCCAGCTCGATCCGGCAGCAGTTCTCCAGTCCGATCAACATTGCCATCTCGCAGTTCGGCATCGAATTCCTGCGCGACATCGGCGCACGGCTGCAGGTGCATGGCGAGCGTCCCGACATCGGCCTGGTCGAAGCGGGCTACCTGTACCTGGCCAGCCCGGCGGGCGAATCCGTGCTGCGCGACAACCATGCGGTGCAGCGCAGCATGGGCGCCGACGTGGCCCTGCTCACACCCGACGCGCTACGCGCGCGCTTTCCCTGGCTCTCCACGGACGGCGTCTCGCTCGGTTCGCTCGGCCTGTCGGCCGAGGGCTGGTTCGACGGCTACAGCCTGCTGCAGGCCCTGCGCCACAAGGCCCAGGCCCAGGGCGTGCGCTACGTGCAGGCCGAGGCGGCGGGCGTGGACACGCAGGCCAGCGGCAGCGTGCAGCACATCCGCGCGCTGCGCCTGGCCGATGGCCAGCGGCTGGAGTGCAGCGCCCTGGTCAACGCCGCAGGCGCCTGGGCGCGCCCGGTGGCGCAGTGGCTGGGCATTGACCTGCCGGTGTTTGGCAAGCGGCGCACGGTGTTCCACTTCACCTGCCCGGAGGCGCTGCCCGGCTGCCCGCTGCTCATCGATCCCTCGGGCATCTGGCTGCGGCCCGAGGGCACAGGCTTTATCGCGGGCTACGCCCCACCCGAGGACGCAGACCCCGACGACGCACCGCTGGACCCGGACCACGCAGCTTTCGAGGACCATGTCTGGCCCACACTGGCCGAGCGCATCCCGGCCTTCGAGGCGCTGCGCCTGCGCAGCACCTGGGCGGGCTACTACGAGATGAATGCGTTCGACCACAACGCCATCCTGGGCCTGCACCCGGCCTGCGACAACCTGTACTTCGCCAACGGCTTCTCGGGCCACGGCCTGCAGCAGTGCCCGGCCGTCGGGCGCGGCCTGGCCGAGCTCATCCTCACCGGCCGCTGGCAAACGCTGGACCTGGAACCCCTGGCCTTCCAGCGCCTTCTCGACAACCGCCCCCTGCTCGAACGCAATGTCATCTGAAACCACCCCCACCCTGCTGCGCACCGGCGGCCAGATCCTGGTCGATCAGCTTGTGCTGCACGGCGTGCAGCACATCTTCTGCGTGCCCGGCGAAAGCTACCTGGCCGTGCTCGACGCATTGCACGACGCGGCCATCGAACTGACGGTCTGCCGCCAGGAAGGCGGCGCGGCCATGATGGCCGAGGCGCACGGCAAGCTCACCGGGCGGCCCGGCGTGTGCTTCGTCACGCGCGGCCCCGGCGCCACCAACGCGGCGGCGGGCGTGCACATCGCCATGCAGGACTCCACGCCCATGGTGCTGTTCGTCGGCCAGATCGAGCGCGGCGCGCGCGGACGCGAGGCCTTCCAGGAGGTGGACTACCGCGCCGCCTTCGGCCCGCTCGCCAAGTGGGCCACCGAGGTGGACGATGCGCGCCGCCTGCCCGAGATCGTGGCGCGCGCCTTCAGCATGGCCTGCAGCGGGCGCCCCGGCCCGGTGGTGGTGGCCCTGCCCGAGGACATGCTGACCGAGCGCGCCGAGGTCTCCGACGCGCGAGCGCTCCAGCCCATCGAGAGCGCGCCCAGCCCGACGCAGATGGCGCAACTGCTCGAACGTCTGCGCCAGGCGCGCAACCCGGTGGCCATCGTTGGCGGCAGCCGCTGGGATGCCCAGGCCGTGGCGCGGTTCCAGGATTTCGCCGCCGCCCACGCCCTGCCCGTGGCCTGCTCGTTCCGGCGCCAGATGCTGTTCGACCACCAGCACCCCTGCTACGCGGGCGACCTGGGTCTGGGCGTGAACCCTGCGCTGCTCGCGCACATCCGCGCGGCCGACCTGCTGCTGCTCGTGGGCGGGCGCCTGTCGGAAGTGCCCTCGCAGGGCTACACCCTGCTCGACATCCCCACGCCGCAGATCCCGCTGGTGCATGTGCACCCCGACCCCGATGAGCTCGGCCGCGTGTACCAGGCGCAGTTGCCCATCAACGCCACGCCCACGGCCTTCTGTGCCGCCCTGCCCCCGCCATCAGTGGAAGCCCCCAGCGCCGAACGCCAGCAGGCCGTGCAGGCAGCGCACGCCGCCTACCAGGCCTGGAGCGACCCGGCCCCCATCCGCATCCCCGGCGACCTGCAGATGGGCGCGGTGATGCAGCACCTGCGCGAGGCGCTTCCGCAAGACACGGTGTTCTGCAACGGCGCGGGCAACTTCGCCACCTGGGTGCACCGCTTCTGGCCGTTCCGCCAGTTCGGCACGCAGCTCGCGCCCACCAGCGGCAGCATGGGCTACGGCCTGCCGGCCGGCGTGGGCGCGCAGCGCCTGTGGCCCGAGCGCACGGTGGTGGTGTTCGCGGGCGACGGCGACTTCCTCATGCACGGCCAGGAATTCGCCACCGCCGTGCAGTACCGGCTGCCCCTCATCGTGGTGCTGCTGGACAACGGCATGTACGGCACGATCCGTATGCACCAGGAGCGCGAGTACCCGCACCGCGTCAGCGGCACGGCCTTGCAGAACCCCGATTTCGCGGCCTACGCCCAGGCCTTTGGCGGCCACGGCGCGCGTGTGGAACGCACCGAGGACTTCGCCCCGGCGCTGGCGCGCCTGCGTGAACAAGCCCAGACCACACGCCTGCCCGCGCTGCTGCACTGCCTCATCGACCCCGAGGCCATCACGCCCAGCCGGTCGTTGAGCCAGATACGGCGCAGCTGAAGCACCGCCAGCACAATTAGCTATTATTTTAATAGCTTGCAGCGCTTATCCAATGGGCGCCAGAGCCCCATTTCACTCAAAACCTTCAGCCACCCAATCGCGCTGAGCGGTGCCGCCCTCCAGCGCCAGCAGCGCCCGCTTGCGCGGCAGGCCGCCGCCAAAGCCGGTGAGGCTGCCGTCGCTGCCGATCACGCGGTGGCAGGGCACGATGATGGAGACCTTGTTCTGCCCATTGGCCGCCGCCACGGCGCGCGTGGCGCTGGGGCGGGCGATGGCGCGGGCCTGTTCGGCGTAGCTGAGCGTCTGTCCGTAGGGGATGGCCAGCAGGGCCTGCCAGGCGCTCAGTTGGAAGGGCGTGCCCACCAGGTCCAGCGGCACGCCAAAGCACTGGCGTTGCCCGGCGAAATATTCAGCGAGTTCTTGCACCGTCTGCGCCAGCACCGCGCTGTCGCCCGGCTGCACCGGGCCGCCGCGCGCGGCCTCGACCTGGGCCCGCTCGCGCTCCACGCCGCCCTGGCCCACGAATTCGAGCAGGCACAGGCCCTGGGGCGAGGCCACGGCCAGCATCTCGCCCAGGGGGGTGGAGAGCCGGCGCGCAAGCAAGGCCTGCATCACTTCACACGGGCGATGTTGCTGCACTGCGCTGCGCCAACTCGGGGCAAAACGGGCACGGCCCAGGCCAGCGCCCCCGCGCAAGGGCCGCCCCGCCGCGCTGGGGGCGTCCCCCTGCCCGCAGCGCGCAGCGCTGCGAGAGCGGGGGGAAGGAGCGAAGCGACACAGGGGGGGTGTCTTAAATTCGATCCAATGCCGAGCGCAGGTGGCCCACCGTGCGCTCCACGTTGTGCCACTTCTCCAGGCCGAACAGGCCGATGCGGAAGCTCTTGAAGTCCGGCCCTTCGTCGCACTGCAGCGGCACGCCCGAGGCCGTCTGCAGGCCCACGGCGGCGAACTTGCTGGCGTTCTGGATGCCGGCATCCTGGGTGTAGCTCACCACCACGCCGGGCGCCTTCCAGCCCTCGGCGGCCACGCTGGGGAAGCCGCGCGATTCGAGCAGCGCGCGCACCTGGGCGCCGAGCTCGATCTGCTCCTGGCGCACCTTGGCAAAGCCGTACTCCCGCGTCTCCAGCATCACGTCGCGCAGGCGCACCAGCGCGTCGGTGGGCATGGTGGTGTGGTAGGCGTGCTGGCCTTTCTCGTAGCCTTCGGCGATCTGCATCCACTTTTTCAGGTCGCACGAGAAGCTGCTGCTCGTCGTGCCGTCGATGGCCTGGCGCGCGCGTTCGCTGAGCATCACCATGGCGCAGCAGGGCGAGCTGCTCCAGCCCTTTTGCGGGGCCGAGATCAGGATGTCCACGCCCGTGGCCTGCATGTCCACCCACATCGCGCCGGAGGCAATGCAGTCCAGCACGAAGAGCGCGCCCACCTCGTGCGCGGCGGCGCTCACGGTGCGGATGTAGTCGTCACTCAGGATGATGCCGCTGGCCGTCTCCACGTGCGGCGCAAACACCACCTTGGGCTTTTCGGCGCGGATGGTGGCGGCCACTTCGTCCGCGGGGCATGGTGCCCAAGGGGCCTGCGGGGCATCGCCCTGCTTGCGGGCCTTGCAGACCACGGCGCCGCCGCCCAGGCCGGTGTCGGCGTCAAAAATCTGGCTCCAACGGAAGCTGAACCAGCCGTTGCGCACGATCAGCACCTTTTGCTTGTTGGCGAACTGGCGCGCCACGGCCTCCATGCCGAAGGTGCCGCTGCCGGGCACCAGCACGGCGGTGTGGGCGTGGTACACATCCTTGAGCGTGGCCAGGATGTCCTGCATGACGCCGGTGAAGCGCTTGGACATGTGGTTGAGCGCGCGGTCGGTGTAGACCACCGAGAATTCGAGCAGGCCGTCGGGGTCGATATCGGGCAAAAGGCCGGGCATGGAGGTCTCCGCGTAGGTAGATGCAGCTGGTGGGAAGGGAGAAACAGGGTGCTCGGACCAGCTTATCATGGCCCCGCGCCACCCCCAGCAAGCGCCATGCCGCTTAAGCCCTTCCAATTCCTGCCCACCGCCCTGCCCGGCATCGACGCCATGCAGGCCGATTCGCAGTTCGCGTTTGGCAAGCACATGCACCTGCAGTTCGGCCTGGGAGTGATCGACCGGGGCGCGCAGAAGTCCATCAGCGGCCGGGGCACGGTCGAGTCGCTCCCCGGCGACACCATCACGGTCAACCCGGGCGAGGTCCACGACGGCAAGCCGCTGGGCGACGGTGGACGCGCGTGGCGCATGCTGTACCTGGAGCCAGCCCTGGTGGCCGCCCTCGCGTCCGAGGTGCGGGCCAGCACGCCTGGCGCGGGCTTCGAGTTCCATGCGCCCAACCTGCGCGATGCACGGCTCGCCGCGCAGGTTCGTGCGCTGTTCGCGGCGGCCACGCGGCACCCAGGCCACTCGGTCGCGCCCCTGCAGGTCGAGGAATGCCTGCTGCAGATCCTGGCTGGCCTGTTGCGCCCGGAAGGTTCCGGCAGGCATGCCGCAGCGTCCATCGCAAGCGCGCGCGCCATGATGGACGACGACCCCACCACGGCCTGGGGCCTCGCGCAGCTGGCCCGCGAAGCGGGCCTGAGCCGCTACCAGCTGGTGCGGCAGTTCGCACAGGCCACGGGTCTCACGCCGCACGCTTACCTGGTGCAGCGACGGCTGCACCACGCACGGCGACTGATGGGCGCGGGGACACCGCTGGCCGAGGTGGCCGCCGCCAGCGGCTTTGCCGACCAGAGCCACCTCACGCGCCTGTTCGCGCGCACCTTCGGCACCACGCCCCACGCCTACGTGCGCGTTCGCGGCTGAGGCCTGCAATTTTGTTCAAGACGCCGGACCGTGTGTGGACCGATGCTCCGGGCATCTCCACTTCACGCCGCCGCCGCGCGGCCCTCCAGCACCATGGGCATCGAATTCCTCATCACCTCGCTCATCGTCGTCATCTCGCCCGGGCCCGGCGCCCTGCTGACCGTGGCGGCCGGCCTCTCGGGCGGGATGCGCGCTGCGGCCGTCACGGCCCTGGGATGCACGCTGGGCACCGTGCCGCACCTGCTGGCCGCAGTCACCGGGCTCGCGGCGCTGCTCCATGCCAGCGCCACCGCCTTCGAAGTCCTGCGCTACGCCGGAGTGGCCTACCTGCTGTACATGGGCTGGGCCACCTGGCGCTCGCCCGCTGCCCTGGAGGTGCGCACCGACGGACCCGCGCGCTCCGCCGGCGGGCGCATCGCAGAGGCCATGCTCGTCAATCTTCTCAACCCCAAGCTGTCGCTGTTCTTCCTCACGTTCCTGCCGCAGTTCATCGCGCCAGGCGAGGCACAGCCCGCGTTGCGCATGGCGCAGCTGTCGCTGGTGTTCATGGCCATGACGTTCGCGGTGTTCCTCGGCTACGGGGTCTTTGCGGCACGGTTTCGCGACCAGGTACTGCAGCGCCCGAGCGTGCTGGTGTGGTTGCGGCGCGGATTTGCCGCAGCCTTCGTGGGGCTGGGAGGCAAGCTCGCACTGATGCAGCGCTGAGCCGCTTCACCAGGTATCGATGAAGCGCCGCCCCAGCGGCGCTACCTGGGCCGAGGCCAGCCCCCGTGCCAGCCGTGCCCGCATGTCGGCCGGGTCGATCACCGCGTCGATCTCCAGCGTGGCGGCCATGGGCATCGCCTCGGCATTGGCGTACGACGTGACCACCAGCTTCTGGCCAGCACGGCAGCGTCTGCCCCATCACCACGGCGCGCGCCTTCCCAGGGTGTGGGCGCGGCGATGTCGATGCGGCGCCGGGCTGCGTGGCGCGGTTCCCTCCACAGGGCCGAGACTACCCAGGCTTCAAGCGACAGCGTAAGTCCTGCCACCAAAAATGCCGGTGCCTACGCGCACCATCGTGCTGCCGGCCTGGACGGCGGCTTCCAGGTCGGCCGTCATGCCCAGCGAGAGCGTGTCGAAGTGCTCCAGGCCCGGCTCCCGCAAGGCAGAAATTTGATCAAAAATGGCCTTGGCGCTCTTGTGTATTGACAATTGCGCTATGTATTCGGGAGCATGGTCGGGGATGGCCATGAGGCCACGCAGCGTCAGCCGTGGCAGTTTCGCGACAACGCGTGCCAGTTCCAGTGCGGCCTCGGGCGCCACGCCCGCCTTGGTCGGGCCGCCGTCGATGTTGACCTGGATGCACACCTGCAGCGGCGCCAGGCCCGGGGGCCGCTGCGCCGACAGCCGTTCGGCGATCTTTGGGCGGTCCACCGTGTGCACCCAGTCGAAATGCTCGGCCACCAGGCGTGTCTTGTTGCTCTGCACCGGCCCTATGCAGTGCCAGCGGAGCGCCTGGTCCGGCAGCGCCGCGCGCACGGCGGCGATCTTGTCCACCCCTTCCTGGATGTAGTTCTCGCCGAAATCGCGCTGGCCCGCGCGTGCCGCCTCGACCACGCATTCGGCCGGAAAAGTCTTGGAAACCGCGAGCAGCTGCACGTCTTCGGGACGCCGCCCGGCCGCCTCGCACGCTGCGCCGATGCGGGTGCGCACCTCTTGGAGCTTGTGTGCAATCGTGGTCATAATGTTTGCCGAGCGTACCAAACGACCGAGGGAACCCCGTGGACATCACCCAACTGCTGGCGTTCAGCGTCAAGAACAAGGCGTCTGACTTGCACCTTTCCGCGGGTCTTCCGCCCATGATCCGGGTGCATGGCGACGTGCGGCGCATCAACGTCGATGCGCTGGACCACAAAACGGTGCACGCCATGGTGTACGACATCATGAGCGACTCGCAGCGCAAGACCTACGAGGAATTCCTGGAGGTCGACTTCTCGTTTGAAATCGAAGGCCTGGCGCGTTTCCGCGTCAACGCCTTCAACCAGAACCGGGGCGCGGCCGCCGTGTTCCGCACGATCCCGAGCAAGATTCTGACGCTCGAGCAGCTCAACGCACCCAAGATCTTCGCCGACCTCGCGCTCAAGCCGCGCGGCCTGGTGTTGGTTACGGGCCCCACCGGCTCGGGCAAGTCGACCACGCTCGCCGGCATGGTGAACCACCTGAACGAGAGCGAATACGGCCATGTCCTGACCATCGAGGACCCGATCGAGTTCGTGCACGAATCCAAGAAGTGCCTGGTGAACCAGCGCGAAGTCGGCCCCATGACGCTGTCCTTCGCCGCCGCCCTGCGCTCCGCCCTGCGCGAGGACCCGGACGCCATCCTGGTGGGCGAAATGCGCGACCTGGAAACCATCCGCCTGGCCATGACGGCGGCGGAAACCGGGCACCTGGTGTTCGGCACGCTGCACACCTCGAGCGCGGCCAAGACCATCGACCGGATCATCGACGTCTTCCCCGCCGAGGAGAAGGAGATGGTCCGCGCCATGTTGTCCGAATCGCTGCAGGCCGTCATTTCGCAGACGCTGTGCAAGCTCAAGGACGGCTCGGGCCGCGTGGCCGCGCACGAGATCATGCTGGGCACCAGCGCCATCCGCAACCTGATCCGCGAGGCCAAGGTGGCGCAGATGTACTCCACCATCCAGACCAGCAACAGCGTGGGCATGCAGACGCTGGACCAGAACCTCACCGACCTGGTGCGCCGCAACATCATCAGCCCGCACGAGGCACGCAGCAAGGCCAAGATCCCGGACAACTTCCCGGGTTGAAGCCGATTGCCGCGCCGCAACTTCTTTCGTCTATCGGCGGCCTGTGAGGCCGCCCACTGGAGCACCCCATGAAAGGCATTCTCGGTCTGCTGCGCTCTTCGCGCAGCGCCAAGTCCCAGGCGGAACACAGCGATTCCGTCTTTTTCTCGACCGCGTTTGCCAACCAGGGGGTAGATCCCAACATGCTGGTGCCCTGGGAGGCGCGCGCCGTCGAAGTCGGTGCCAAGCGCCTGCCCGCCAGCCGCGGCGGCAAGCTCCTGCAGGCCCTGTGGGCCAAGGATAAGTACATGGCGCACCTGGACAACGACGCCGTGCGCCGCATGGAGCAGTTCTTCGAATTTGCGCACGTGCAGCCCAACCGCGACGTGATCCGCCAGGACGAATACGGCAATTTCATGGTCGTGCTGCTTACCGGCACCATTGCGGTGGACCGCGTGCAGCCCTGGGGCGAGCAGCTGCGCCTGGCCGAGACGCGGCCGGGCGACATCCTGGGCGAGATGTCGCTGCTCGACAGCGGCATCCGCTTTTCCGCCTGCACCACCTTGACCGATTGCGAAATCGCCGTCCTCAGCGCCGATGGCATGGACGAGATGATGGTGAAAGACCCGCAGCTTGCGGCCAGCCTGGTCGCCCTGCTGGCGCGCAAGCTGTCGCTGCGCCTGCGGGCCGTGAGTGCGCGCTTGAGCGAGAACCAGAAGTAACACCGCAATGCGGGGCACGCCGCTTTCCTGGAGCTCTTCCGGGAGCCGCCGAACAGCAACGCACCGCGCGGCGCCTGCGCCGATGTTGAGAGGACCATGCGATGGAACGCGATCAGGCCAGTAAATTCATCAACGATCTGCTCAAGCTGCTGGTCAGCCGGGGCGGCAGCGACCTGTTCATCACGGCGGAATTCCCACCCGCCATCAAGGTCGACGGCGCCATTGCCAAGGTCTCGCCCCAGCCCCTGACGCCCAGCCACACGCTGACGCTGGCGCGCTCCATCATGAGCGACAAGCAGGCGGCCGATTTCGAGCGCACGAAGGAGTGCAATTTCGCCATATCGCCCTCGGGCATCGGGCGCTTTCGCGTCAACGCCTTCATCCAGCAAGGGCGCGTGGGCATGGTGCTGCGGGTGATTCCGCTCACGCTGCCGACCATCGACGGCCTGGGCGTACCGCAGGTGCTCAAGGAAGTCACCATGACCAAGCGCGGTCTGTGCATCCTGGTGGGCGCGACCGGCTCCGGCAAATCGACCACCTTGGCGGCCATGGTCGATTGGCGCAACGAGCATTCCTTCGGCCACATCATCACGGTGGAAGACCCGGTTGAATTCGTCCACCCGCACAAGAACTGCGTGGTCACGCAGCGCGAAGTGGGGCTCGATACCGACAGCTGGGAGGCCGCGCTCAAGAACACGCTGCGCCAGGCGCCCGACGTCATCCTGATGGGCGAAATCCGCGACCGCGAGACCATGGAGCACGCCATTGCCTTCTCGGAAACGGGCCACCTGTGCCTGGCCACGCTGCACGCCAACAGCGCCAACCAGGCGCTCGACCGGATCATCAACTTCTTCCCCGAAGAGCGCCGCGCACAGCTCCTGATGGACCTGTCGCTCAACCTGCGCGCGCTGGTTTCGCAGCGCCTGATCGCCAAGCAGGACGGCAAGGGCCGCGCGGCCGCCGTCGAGATCATGCTCAATACGCCGCTCATTTCCGACCTGATCTTCAAGGGCGAGGTCGCCGAGATCAAGGAAATCATGAAGAAGAGCCGAAACCTGGGCATGCAGACCTTCGACCAGGCGCTGTTCGACCTGTTCGAAGCCAACGTCATCAGCTACGAAGACGCGCTGCGCAACGCCGACTCGCTCAACGACTTGCGCCTGCAGATCAAGCTGTCCAGCCAGCGCGCCAAGACCAACGACCTGGCCGCAGGCACCGAGCACTTCGTCATCGTCTGATTCCCCCGCTGCCCGCCCTGGCCGCCGCAGGCGCCGGGCGGCACTTACTTTTGCCACCATGTCCTCGACCAACACCCGTACCTACGACGCCACGCCCGCCAAAAAAGTCGCTTTTCTCGGCCTCGGGGTCATGGGCTATCCCATGGCCGGGCACTTGGCGCGTGCCGGCCATTCGGTCACGGTGTACAACCGGACGACTTCCAAATCAATAGCATGGTGTGCAGAATACACAAGCGCTAGCGGCCAAAAACATGCTGATTCTCCGCGCCTGGCGGCGCAGGGCGCGGATTTTGTCTTCTGCTGCGTGGGCAACGACGACGACCTGCGCGCCGTCACGCTCGGGGCGGATGGCGCTTTTGCCGGCATGGCACCGGGCGCCGTCTTCGTGGACCACACCACGGCCTCGGCCGAAGTGGCGCGCGAGTTGCACGGCGCCGCGCGCACGCTCGGCCTGGGCTTTGTCGACGCCCCGGTCTCGGGCGGCGAGGCCGGCGCGCGCAACGGGCAGCTCACCGTGATGTGCGGTGGCGACCACGAGGCGTTCGACGCTGCCCGGTCCGTGGCGATGGCGTTCTCCCGCGCCTTCACGCGCATGGGCGGCCCGGGCTCTGGCCAGCTGACCAAGATGGTCAATCAGATCTGTATTGCCGGCCTGGTGCAGGCCCTCGCCGAGGCCGTGGCATTTGGCCAGCGCGCGGGCCTCGATTTGCCGCAGGTGCTCGATGTCATCGGCAAGGGCGCCGCGCAAAGCTGGCAGCTCGACAACCGCGGCAAGACGATGGTGGAGCGCAAGTTCGACTTCGGCTTCGCCGTCGACTGGATGCGCAAGGACTTGGCGCTGGTACTGGCCGAAGCCAGACGCAATGGCTCGCAGCTGCCGGTTACCGCGCTCGTGGACCAGTTCTACGCCGACGTCCAGCGCATGGGCGGCCAGCGCTGGGACACGTCGAGCCTCATCAAGCGGCTGGACTGACAGCGCCGGGCCGGCATCCGGCCGGATGCCTGCTACTTGGTCGCTGGGACCGCTTCGGCATTGGTGTCCGTGACCGGCGCGCGGCCCGGTGCGTTCATGCGGGCGAGGTCGTCTTCGCTCACGTATTCGAACACCCGCACCACCTTGCGCACGCCGGTGATGCCGCGCGCGATCGCCGTGGCGCGCGTTGCCTCCCGCTGGCTCACGATACCCATCAGGTACACGACCCCGCGCTCGGTCACCACCTTGAAGGCACTGGCCGAAATATCCTTGGCGTCCACCAGGCTGGCGCGCATTTTCCCGGTGATGAAGGTGTCGTTCGAACGCTGCGTGATGGGGGTGTTGGGCATGACCGCCAACTCGTTCACGATCGAGCGCACGTTCGGCACCTTGGCCACCGACTGCGCCACCGCGTCGCGCACCTGCTGGGTGGGCACCTCGCCCGTCAGCAGCACCTGCCGGTTGTAGCTCGTCACGTTGACGTGCACCTTGTCGCCGTGGTCGCCAAAGATCTGGTTGGTGGCGCGCAACTCTATGCCTTCATCCTCCACCTGGGTGCCGGTGGTCCGCCGGTCGATGGCCACCATGCCGCCCACCGCCGCGCCGCCGAGCACCAGCGGGGCCGCACAACCGGCCAGGGTGGCCGCGGCCAGCACGCTGGCCAATACCTTGGTTGCGAAAACGCACTTCATGACACCTCCTGTTCACCAAACAACTGTTCGTCTATTCCATCGCACAGGCAATTGAGCACCAGCGCATGGACTTCGCGCACCCGCGCAGCGCGCTCGTGCGGTACGCAAATACCTACGTCGGTCTCGCGCAGGATGTCGCCCAGCGCCCCGACAACCCGGCCGGTCAGCGCAATCACCACCATCTCGCGTTCGTGGGCGGCCGATGCCGCGGCCAGGAGGTTGGCCTCGTTGCCGGCCACGCACAGCAGCAGCAAGATGTCGCCCGCCTGCCCCAGCGCCCGGACCTGGCGCGCGAACTGCTGGCTGGGGTCCGCGCCGCCGGTCAGCAGCGAGCCATCGACATTCAGGGCCAGGGCCGCGAGCTCGGGCCGATTGCGCTCGAACCCGGCCACGCACGAGGCCACGAACTGCTGCGCGTCGGCGGCACAGGCCCCGTTGCCGCAGACGAGAATCTTCCCGCCGCTGGTGACACAGGCGAGCAAGGCCTGCACGGCATCCGCAACGGGCCGGCACAGCAGCTGGGCTGCCTGGTACTTGAGGTCGGCGCTGTCGATGAAATGCTGTTGGATGCGTTGCTCAAGCATGAAATCAAACCCTGACGCAGAGGCACTGATCATAAACCTGTGGTGTTACATATTTTGTAGCAACACGTACGCCGCGGGCCTCTCAACCGGCGTCGAACGCGGCCCGCAACCACTCGATGCGGCCGGCTTCGACCAGCACCACGTCGAAACGGCACGGCGGCGGCACACCCAGGCGCAGCAGGTAGTGGCGCGCGGCAAAGACGATCCGCCGCTGCTTGGCCGGCTGGATGCTGGCGCCGGCTCCGCCAAACTCGGCGCTCGCGCGGCGCCGTACTTCGACGAACACCACGGTGCCATCGCCTTCGCGCAAGATAAGGTCGATCTCCCCGCCGCCGCGACCGGGCGTCCGATAATTGCGCTCCAGCAAGCGCAAGCCTGCGGCCTGCAGGTGCGCCAGCGCCCAATCCTCTGCTTCGTCACCCTGGGCACGGGTAGTTTTGCGGGCCGGGGCGAGGCGCCCGGCCTTATGAAGGAAATCCATTGAGCGCCTCTTTTGCTACCGCCCTGCACGCCGCCCGCGACGCTGCGTCGGCGCAGCATTATCCCCAAGGCACCTTGTACGTGGTCGCCACACCGATCGGCAATCTGGCAGACATCACCTTGCGCGCGCTGCACGTGCTGGAGCTCGCGGATTGCATTGCCTGCGAAGACACGCGCCACACCCACGGCTTGCTGCGCAGCTACGGCATCGCCAAGTCCGGTGCCCAGTTGCTGGCCCTGCACCAGCACAACGAACAGGAGGGAGCGCAAACCGTGGTGGCACGACTCCAGCAGGGCGAACGGGTGGCTTACGTCAGCGACGCCGGAACGCCCGCCGTCAGCGACCCCGGAGCGCGCCTCGTCGCCGCGGTAGAAGCCGCAGGCTTGCGCGCCGTCCCCGTTCCGGGCGTCAGCAGCGTGACGGCGGCACTCAGCGTCGCGGGCGCCCTGGCCGGGCCAGGCATGGCACCGGGCTTCGTGTTCCAGGGTTTCCTGCCCAGCAAGGCCGGGGAGCGCCAGGCGGCTGTCCAGGCACTCAAGAACGAACCCCGCTGCGCGGTGCTGCTGGAGGCGCCACACCGGGTGCTGGACCTGGCCGAGGCCCTGGCCACACTGGGCGCCCGCCGGGTGACCCTGGCGCGCGAGCTGACCAAACAGTACGAAAGCGTCACGACGGTGGCTGCCGAGCAGCTCCCAGCCTGGTTCGCCGGCGATGCCAATCGCGCGCGGGGAGAATTCGTCCTCGTGCTGCACCCGGAAATCCTGCAAGGGGACGATGCCCTGCCCACGGCGCTGCTGCAGAAGCTCCTTCCCGTATTGCCGCTGAAAACCGCGGTGCGCATCGCCGCCGACCTCACCCAGGCGCCGCGCAACGCGCTGTACGAACAGGCACTGGCGCTGCGCGGCAGCCGCGAAGAAGACCCGCAAGGGTGATGCGTGCGGGTGCAGGTACAGCTCCCACACGGAACGCACAAATGGAAACGCCCAACTGAGTACAGTTGGGCGCTGAAGGTGGTGGCCTGGGACGGAATCGAACCGCCGACACAAGGATTTTCAATCCTCTGCTCTACCGACTGAGCTACCGGGCCTGAGCCTTAAATTATAGCCAAGAAATCCTTGGGCTTCGGCGCAAGCCGCAACTAATTGCGCTTTCCCCGCGCCAGGTCGACACCAAGCTGGCGCAGCTTGCGGTAGAGGTGGGTTCGCTCCAGGCCCGTCTTTTCGGCCACGCGCGTCATGGAGCCGCCCTCGCGTGCGAGGTGGAATTCGAAGTAGGCTTTTTCGAACCCATCGCGCGCTTCGCGCAGCGGGCGATCGAGGTCGAAGCCCTGGTGGGCATGGGGGCCAGGATCGACTTCCGCCGCTACAGCGAACTGCGCCACGGCTGGCACGGCGCAGGGCACGGGTGGCGGCGTGCTCGCGGCCACCACGGGCACTGGCGGTGTGGCCCGCAAGGCATGGCGCGCCAGCCCCTGCTCAACCGACTTGAGAAGCTTTTGCAGCGTGATGGGTTTTTCCAGGAAGGCAAATGCGCCAATGCGGGTGGCATCGACCGCCGTGTCGATGGTGGCGTGGCCGCTCATCATGATTACCGGCATGGTGAGCAAGCCCGTGGCCGCCCATTCCTTGAGGAGCGACACCCCGTCGGTGTCGGGCATCCAGATGTCGAGCAGGACCAGGTCGTAGTCGTGGGCATTGCGCGCGATCCGCGCCTGCGTAGCGTTTTCCGCCAGGTCAACGCTGTGCCCTTCGTCATTCAGGATTTCGGACAGAAGATCCCGTATGCCCAGTTCGTCGTCGACCACCAATAAGTTTGCCATGTGGGAAATGCCTTGAATCTGCAGCGTGCCAAGCTCACCTCGCCGCCGTTAGCGCAGTCGCAAATGATAGCGATACTTGCGCGCCGCATATTTGCCCGTCCTGCTCTCGGTTGGAGAGCTTGATGGGCGCGCCATGTTCGTCGGCAATTTTCTTCACAACGGCCAGCCCCAGGCCCGTGCCGCGCGCCTTCGTGGTGACATAGGGCTCGAAGGCCCGCTGCAGGATATGGGGCGGAAAGCCGGCACCGCTGTCCGACACCACGAGCTGGACCCGCCGCGTCTCGGCATTGAACGCGGTGCGCAACAACACGGCACGCGCCTGTGCCTCCCCGGACCCACCCGCCGTCTGCTCGGTGGCGTCTTGCGCGTTTTGCACCAGGTTGTGCAGCACCTGGCGCAGTTGCTGGGCATCGCCGAGTATGGGCGGGCATTCCGGGTCCAGCGTGGCGTGCACGGGCACGCGCACGTCGCCGGGTTCGTAGAGATGCAGTACGTCGCGCACCAGCGCATTGAGGTCCAGCGGCTGGAGCTCCGCGGATGGGAGTCGCGCGTAATCGCGGAATTCGTTCACCAGGCGTTTCATCGCCTCGACCTGCTCGACGATGGTTTTGACGGATTTGGCGAGCATGGCCTGGTCCGCCGCTTCGAGCTTGGCCAGCAGCTTCATCTCGAGCCGCTCGGCCGACAACTGGATGGGCGTCAGGGGGTTCTTGATTTCGTGCGCCAGCCGCCGCGCCACTTCGCCCCACGCCTGGGCGCGCTGCGCCGAGACGATTTCCGTGATGTCCTCGAACACCAGCAGTCGGGCGTTTTCCGGCATGCCGGCACCTCGAGCGACCAAACTGGTGGCGTGTTGCTGGGCGCCGTCGGGCGATGCGTGCAGTTCGAAGGTCTGCTGCCAATGGGCGGCGCCGGCCTGGCTCGGCTGGGCCAACCAGGTGTCGAACTGCCGTTGCACGGCGCGGGCGAAGTCCGCCAGTTCCGGCAGGTCGGCCAAGGTCTTGCCGAGCACGGGTGCGAGTGGCATGTGCAGGATGCGCTCTGCACCGGGGTTGAACGACTGAACCCGGCCCGACGGATCCATCACGATCACGCCCGAGGTCAGGTTGTCCAGAATGGTCTGCAGGCGCTCACGCGCCGTGTCCACCGCCTGCATGCTGCTCTGCACGGCCGCGCGCGCATCGGCCAGCTGCTGGGTCATCATGGCGAAGGAGCGCGTCAGCCCGCCGAGCTCATCCCTTCCCTGAAGCGCCGCCTTGGGGCTGAGGTTGCCCTGAGCGACCTCGCGCACGCCCTCCGCCAGCACGAGCAAGGGGCGCGCGAGCTGGTTGCCCAGCAGGACAGCCAGCAGCACGGCGCCGAACACCGCGAGGAACAGGCTCAAGGTCAGCGTGCCTATGTACATGCGGCGCAGCCCCCCGCGCGCCAACGAACGCTCCTGGTACTCGCGATTGGCCTCCTGAACGGCCACGGCGTTGCCCACGAGCACGGAGGGAAGGGGGAGCGTGACGTGCAGGAAACGCGGCTCGGCGGAAAAGAGCCCCAGGCTGGTGGTGGACACCACGGCCATCGCCGTGACGTGGATGTTTTCCAGGGCCTGTGGCGTGGCCTGGTCGCCCAGATCGTCCAACCCCTCGATTTGTGCCCAGGACCCTTGCTGCCGAACGACGCGCAACTGCTGGACGCTGGGCCGCTCGGCGTCGAGGCGAAAGCGGGATTCACCGACGATGGCGAGCAGCGCACCGGTATGGCTCCAGAGTGCGGCATCGCTGGCGCCGAGCTGGTCGCGGATGCGCTCGAGCACCACCCCGGCGGCCGCGCTGGGCACGGTGGCCAGCTGCGCGGCGGCGGTGCGTGTGCGCGCGGCCGATTCGCTCGCCTGCATCTCCAGCGTGGCGCGCGCCAGGCTTACGCCCGCATTGAGCGCGCCCTCGACCTCGACGTCGAACCAGCTCTCGATGGAGCGCGAGACGAACTGGTAGGACACCACGTAGATCAGCGCACCGGGCACCAATGCCACCAAGGCGAAGATGGCCGCGAGCTTGACGAGCAGGCGGCTGCCGAACTTGCCCCGCCGCAGGCGCAGCGCCAGGCGCACGACAATCCAGGCGAGCACGCCCAGGAAAGCCACCGCCACCACGACATTGACGGCGAAGAGCCAGCTGTAATTGCGCTCGTACAAGGCCCGGTTGTTCGTGGACAGCGTCAACAGGAACATCAACACCAGCGCGATGGCCGCGGTGATGGCCGCCCCCACGCCGATGGCCCAGCGCACCGCGCGGGAGGGCTGCGTGGCGGCAGTGTCGGGTGGCCGGGGTGCGGCAGGCTTCATGGCGTGGCCAAAGCCGGCACCCGCTCGGTGCGCGCGATTGCCAGGCTCCAGCCCGAGCGCCCGAGGGCGCCAATCTGCAGCGGGCGCGGCAACTGCGACATATCGAGCTGGAAGCGCAATTGGACCCGGTACTTGGAATCCGGGTCGAGCGCCTGCGCGTCGGCGACGTTCCAGCGCGCGATGCGCTGCATGGCCCCGAGCACTTCGGACAACTGATCGTAGGACCGACCCACCGAGACCCCCAGCCCCGATGCGCTGAACGGCGTTGAGGACACACTCAGGCGCCAGCGCTGCGTCAGAGGCTGGTAGCTCAGCCGAAAGAACCGCTGGACCGAAGCGACTTTTTCATCCGACCAGTACCAACGCGGGCGCGTCACTTCGGCCTCGGCCAGGAATGTCATCGGAATGCCCTGCTGAAGCGCCTCCTGCACCAGCGACGGCAAGGAAAACTCCATCGAAGCATTCACGAAAAGGCCATCGTCGTTGCGCTCCACCTCCATGTGCGCGATGCTTGGCGCAGCCTGGGCGTGCGCGGACACACCATGCAGCATGGCGGCGCAACAGAGCAGCCACCCCACCACGGCGCGCAGCAGGCCCCCAGTGCCTGCCGCCCTCCTACCTGCGCTCCACCTTGTGGAGCAATGCATAAAAGAACCCATCGTGCCCCCTGGGCCGATTGTCATGGAGCCCGCCACCAATGTCTGCCGTGGCGGGCAGGATATGGCCGGGAGAGGGCAGCAGCCGGGCATCGCTGTTGCGGGCAAGGAACGCTTCGATCTGCTCTGCGCCCTCGGCGCGGAACACGGAGCAAGTGCAGTAGAGCATGCGACCGCCCACCTTGAGCAGCGGCCAGAGGGCCGCCAGAAGTTCCGCCTGGACCTGCGCCAGCTGGGCGATGTCGGATTCACGGCGCAACCAGCGCACGTCGGGGTGGCGGCGAACGATGCCAGAAGCCGTGCATGGCGCGTCCAGCAAGATGGCATCGAAGGTTTCACCCCCGCAATCCGCATGCCACCAGTCCTGGGGACGGGCCGCGTCGTGCGCGAGCACCTGCGCCTGCAAGCCTATGCGCGCCAGGTTCTGCCGGATGCGCTCGCAGCGCAGCGGGTCCACATCCAGCGCGGTAAGCCGCAGGTGCGCCCCGGGCCCGGCGCATTCCAGCAGATGCGCCGTCTTGCCGCCGGGTGCAGCGCAGGCGTCCAGCACGTGGAGCGGCGCCCCCGCAGGAAAGCCTTCCAGCAGCAACGGGGCAGCGCGCTGCGCCGAATGGTCCTGCACCGAGACCACGCCCTCGGCAAAGCCTGGAAGCTGCTGCACCGGCACGGCGCGCTCCAGCACGACGGCATGGGGTGGATGCTCGTATGCTCCTATATCAATAGCTGCTAGAGCTTCTACATATTGCGCTGGAGTGCTTTTTTGTTCATTAATTCTTAGCACCATGGGTGCCTGGGCGTTGTTGGCTTCCAGCATGCCCTGCCAATCGTCGGGCCATTCCTTCTGCACCCGTTCCACCCACCAGCGCGGGTGGTTCCAACGGGCCACCGGAACTTGCGACACGGCAGCCAGCAGACTTTCGCGCTCGCGCAAGAAACGGCGCAGGCAGGCGTTGACGAAGGCCGCCTGCGGGCGCGTGGCCGCATCCCGCTTGGCCGCCTGCACCGCCTGGTTCACCAGGGTAAAGGCCTCGTAGCCCGCCCCCTTCGGCGCCGCAGCCAGGGCAAGGGCGGTGCAGAGCAGGGCATCGACCGCAGGCGGGGGCGTGCGCGGCGCCAGCCGGCTGCGCAAGGCCTCGGCCAAGCCCAGATGGCGCAGGGCGTGGTAGAGGAGCGCCTGCGCCCCCGGCCGCAAGCCCGGCGCCGCGTGCTCCAGCGCGGTGGCGCTGGAGCGCCCGGCGCGCACTTGCTGCAGGCCGCGCGCGGCCAGGGCCAACAGGGCGTCCAGGCTGCCCGACCGCGCCTCGGCGCCGGAGCTCGGTGGTGGGTTCGGGTTTCCCGAAGTCTTCATGGGGCGTCCATTCGATAGGGCGTGCTCGGGCGGCCGCAGGGACAATAAAAATCCCGGCCTGTCCGTGAAGGTCAGGCCGGGATCGGGTCGGGCCGGGGGAGGCCGCGCTGGGCCTGGCTGCCGCCGGGCCAGAGTGGTCAGTCGGCGGCGGCAGCTGCGTCGTCGCCACCTTCCACCGACTCGACCTCGGTGGCCCCTTCCATCTCCTGCGCCTCGGCTTCGGCGATGGCACGGCGCTCGGCGTCGTCCATGGCGTCCTTCACCTTGCGTGCCTGGTGGTAGGCCATGCCGGTGCCGGCCGGGATCAGGCGGCCGACGATGACGTTTTCCTTCAGGCCGCGCAGATCGTCGCGTTTGCCCATGATCGCGGCCTCGGTCAGAACGCGCGTCGTTTCCTGGAACGAAGCGGCCGAGATGAACGAATCCGTAGACAACGACGCCTTGGTGATACCGAGCAGCAGGTTGGTATACGTCGCGGGCAGCTTGCCTTCGGACTGCAGCGCCTCGTTGGTGTTGAGGATCTCCGAGCGCTCGACCTGCTCACCAGCGATGTAGCTCGAATCGCCCGGGTTCTCGACGACCACGCGGCGCAGCATCTGGCGAACGATCACCTCGATGTGCTTGTCGTTGATCTTCACACCCTGCAGGCGGTAGACGTCCTGCACTTCGTCGACGATATAGCGCGAGAGCTCTTCGATACCCAGGAGGCGCAGGATGTCCTGCGGATCGGCCGGCCCGTCGACGATGGACTCGCCCTTGTTCACCACCTGGCCTTCGTGCACCAGGATGTTCTTTTCCTTGGGGATCAGCTCTTCCCACACCTTGCCGTCCGGGTCGGTGATCTGCAGGCGGATCTTGCCCTTGGTTTCCTTGCCGAACGACACCGTGCCCGTAGCTTCCGCCAGGGTGCCCTTGTCCTTGGGCGTGCGGGCTTCGAAGAGCTCGGCCACGCGCGGCAGACCGCCGGTGATGTCGCGCGTCTTCTGGCCTTCGATTGGGATGCGTGCCAGCACTTCGCCCGGGCCCACTTCCTGGCCGTCGCGCACCTGGATCAGCGCGCCGATCTGGAAGCCGATGGTCACGGAGTGATCGGTGCCAGGGATCTTGACCTCGTTGCCGGCGGCGTCGATCAGCTTCACCTGGGGCTTGACGACCTTGGCCGAGCCACGGCGCTTGGGGTCGATAACGACCAGCGTGGACAGGCCGGTGACGTCGTCCACCTGTTTGGCGACGGTAAGGCCTTCTTCGACGTTCTCGAACTTCGTCTTGCCGGCAAACTCGGTGATGATGGGCCGGGTCAGCGGGTCCCAGTTGGCGAGGATCAAGCCGGCCTTGACCTGCTGGTCGGCCTTCACGGCCAGCGTGGCGCCATACGGCACCTTGTGGCGCTCGCGCTCACGGCCATGCTCGTCGTGGATGGTGATTTCGCCGGAGCGCGAGATCACCACCAGTTCGCCCTTGGAGTTGGTCACGTAGCGCATCGTGGCGTTGAAGCCGATCACGCCGTTGGACTTGGCCTGCACGCTCGCCGCAATGGCCGCACGCGAAGCCGCGCCACCGATGTGGAAGGTACGCATTGTCAGCTGCGTGCCCGGTTCACCGATGGACTGGGCGGCGATCACACCGACCGCCTCGCCGAGATTGATCAAGCCACCACGGCCCAAGTCGCGGCCGTAGCAGCAGGCGCACAGGCCAAAGCGGGTTTCGCAGGTCAGTGCGGTGCGCACCTTGACCTCGTCCACACCAGCGGCTTCCAGCTCTTCGATCAGGTCCTCTTCCAGCATCTGCCCGGCGGAAACCAGCACGGCGCGGGTTTCGGGGTGCAGCACGTCCTCGGCCACGGTGCGTCCGAGGACGCGCTCGCGCAGCGATTCAATGACTTCCCCGCCTTCGACGATGGCGCGCATCAGGGCGCCGTTGGAGGTACCGCAGTCTTCCTCGGTCACGACCAGGTCCTGCGTCACGTCCACCAGGCGGCGCGTGAGGTAGCCGGAATTCGCAGTCTTCAGTGCCGTATCGGCCAGGCCCTTGCGTGCGCCGTGCGTGGAGATGAAGTACTGCAGCACGTTCAGGCCTTCACGGAAGTTCGCCGTGATGGGGGTCTCAATGATGGAGCCGTCCGGCTTGGCCATCAGGCCGCGCATGCCGGCAAGCTGGCGGATCTGGGCGGCGGAACCGCGGGCGCCGGAGTCAGCCATCATGTAGATGGAGTTGAACGACTCCTGCTCCACTTCCTTGCCGTTGCGGTCCTGGGTTTTTTGCTTGGCCAGCTGCTGCATCATGACCTTGGACACTTCGTCGCCGGCCTTGCCCCAGATGTCCACCACCTTGTTGTAGCGCTCGCCGGAGGTCACCAGGCCCGAGACATACTGCTGCTCGATTTCCTTGACCTCTTTTTCTGCCGCTTCAATGATGCCGGCCTTTTGCGGCGGCACCAGCATGTCCTCAATGGCGATCGAGATGCCCGCGCGGGTGGCCAGGCGGAAGCCGTTTTGCAGCAGCTTGTCGGCAAATACCACCGTTTCCTTCAAGCCGCATTTGCGGAAGGAGACGTTGATGAGCTTGGAGATTTCCTTTTTCTTCAAGGCCTTGTTCATGTGCGCGAACGGCAGGCCCTTGGGGAGGATTTCCGAGAGCAAGGCGCGGCCGGCAGTGGTTTCAACAATGGCGGTGCTGGCGTCGAATTCGCCCGTCGCCTTGTTCTTGACCCACTCGGTCATGCGCACGTTGATCTTCGAGGTGAGTTCCACCTCCCGCGCGTCCAGGGCGCGCTGCACTTCGCCGATATCGGCAAAGATGAGGCCTTCGCCCTTGCCATTGATGCGCTCGCGCGTAGCGTAGTACAGGCCCAGCACCACGTCCTGCGAAGGCACGATGGACGGCTCGCCCGAGGCCGGGAACAGCACGTTGTTGGACGCCAGCATCAGCGTGCGGGCTTCCATCTGCGCTTCCACCGACAGGGGAATGTGCACGGCCATCTGGTCGCCGTCGAAGTCGGCGTTGAAGGCCGCGCAGACCAGCGGGTGCAGTTGGATGGCCTTGCCTTCGATCAGGATGGGCTCGAAGGCCTGGATGCCCAAACGGTGCAGCGTGGGTGCACGGTTCAGCATCACAGGGTGTTCCTTGATGACCTCTTCCAGGATGTCCCACACCACGGGGGTGCCGGATTCGACTTCCTTCTTGGCGGCCTTGATCGTCGTCGCGATGCCCATGGCTTCGAGGCGCGAGAAGATGAAAGGCTTGAACAGCTCCAAGGCCATCAGCTTGGGCAGACCGCACTGGTGCAGCTTGAGCGTCGGGCCCACCACGATGACCGAACGGCCCGAGTAGTCGACGCGCTTGCCCAGCAGATTCTGGCGGAAGCGGCCGCTCTTGCCCTTGATCATGTCGGCCAGGGACTTGAGGGCGCGCTTGTTGGCGCCCGTCATCGCCTTGCCGCGGCGGCCGTTGTCCAGCAGACTGTCCACGGCTTCCTGCAGCATGCGCTTTTCGTTGCGCGCGATGATTTCAGGGGCCTTGAGCTCCAGCAGGCGGCGCAGGCGCGAGTTGCGGTTGATGACGCGGCGGTACAGGTCGTTCAGGTCCGACGTGGCGAAGCGGCCGCCGTCCAGCGGCACCAGGGGACGCAGGTCCGGGGGCAGCACAGGCAGCACTTCCAGCACCATCCACTCGGGCTTGATGCCGGACTTCTTGAACGCTTCGAGCACTTTGAGGCGCTTGGCGTTCTTCTTGACCTTGACTTCGGAGCCCGTCAGATCGCCACGCAGGCGCTCGATTTCCGTGTCGATCTCAATGGATTCGAGCAGGTCGCGGATGCCTTCGGCGCCCATCTTGGCGACAAATTCATCGCCGTATTCCTTGCGCTTGGCGTCGTGATCGTCCTCGGACATGATGTCGCGCTTTTTCAGCGGCGTCATGCCCGGATCGGTGATCACATAGGCTTCGAAGTACAGCACGCGTTCAATGTCGCGCAGCGTCATGTCGAGCACCAAACCCAGGCGCGACGGCAGGGACTTCAGGAACCAGATGTGCGCGCAGGGTGCAGCCAGGTCAATGTGGCCCATGCGCTCGCGGCGCACCTTGGTTTGCGTGACTTCGACGCCGCACTTCTCGCAGATCACGCCGCGGTGCTTGAGGCGCTTGTACTTGCCGCACAGGCACTCGTAGTCCTTGATCGGGCCAAAGATCTTGGCGCAGAACAGGCCATCGCGCTCAGGCTTGAAGGTGCGGTAGTTGATGGTCTCGGGTTTCTTCACCTCACCGAAGGACCACGAACGGATCTTTTCGGGCGAGGCCATACCGACGCGAATGGCGTCGAAATGCTCGTCGGGCGTGAATTGCTTGAACAGGTCGAGTAGCGATTTCATATGACTCTTTCCTTATACGGTTGGGGCGGGCCGGCGCATGCACTGCGCATTCGGCCCGCACGACAGGAGCTTGACGTTCAGGAGCGTTCCAGTTCCATGTCGAGGCCCAGCGAGCGGATTTCCTTGACCAGCACGTTGAACGATTCGGGCATGCCCGCTTCGATGGTGTGCTCGCCCTTGACGATGCTCTCGTACACCTTGGTACGGCCTTGGACGTCGTCGGACTTCACCGTCAGCATTTCCTGCAGCACATAGGCGGCGCCGTAGGCTTCCAGCGCCCACACTTCCATTTCACCGAAGCGTTGGCCACCGAACTGCGCCTTACCGCCCAACGGCTGCTGCGTGACGAGCGAGTACGGACCGGTCGAGCGGGCGTGCATCTTGTCGTCCACCAAGTGGTGCAGCTTGAGGTAATGCATGTAGCCGACCGTCGTCAAGCGGTCGAAGGCGTCGCCCGTGCGGCCGTCGTAGAGTTGCGCCTGCGTGCGCGTCTCCGTCAGGCCCTTCTTCTTGGCGATGTCGTCGGGGTAGGCGAGCTTGAGCATGTCGACGATTTCCTGTTCGGTCGCACCGTCGAACACCGGCGTGGCAAACGGCACGCCGCTCGTCAGCTCCTGCGCCATGGCGCGGATGTCCTCGTCGGACATGGACGACATGTCCTCCTTACGGCCGACGCTGCTGTAGACCTTGTCGAGGAATTCCCGGATTTCTGCCGTGGCCGCCTCTCGCTGGAGCATGTCACCGATACGCTGCCCAATGCCCTTGCCGGCCCAGCCCAAATGGACTTCGAGCACTTGGCCGATGTTCATGCGCGAGGGGACGCCCAGCGGGTTGAGCACGATGTCGCAAGGGGTACCGTCCGCCATGTGCGGCATGTCTTCAACCGGCGTGATCTTCGACACCACGCCCTTGTTGCCGTGGCGACCTGCCATCTTGTCGCCGGGCTGCAAGCGGCGCTTGACGGCCAGGTAGACCTTGACCATCTTCAGTACGCCGGCGGGCAATTCGTCGCCCTGCGTGAGCTTCTTGCGCTTTTCTTCGAAGGAAAGATCGAAGCTGTGGCGCGTCTGCTCCAGCGAGTTCTTGATGCTCTCCAACTGGCTGGCCACCTCGTCTTCCGCCGGACGGATGTCGAACCAGTGGAAGCGGTCGAGCGCATCCAGGTAGGCCTTGTCGATCTTGCTGCCTTTGGCGAGCTTTTGCGGGCCACCATTGGCGACGCGCCCGATCAACAACTTCTCCAGGCGTGCAAAGGCGTCATCGCTCACGATGCGCAGTTGGTCGTTGAGATCCAGCCGGAAGCGCTTGAGTTCGTCGTCGATGATCTGCTGCGCGCGCTTGTCGCGCTGGATTCCTTCGCGCGTGAATACCTGCACGTCGATCACCACGCCCTGGGACCCTTGGTCCACGCGCAGCGACGTGTCCTTAACATCCGAAGCCTTCTCGCCGAAGATGGCGCGCAGGAGCTTTTCTTCGGGCGTCAGCGTGGTCTCGCCCTTGGGCGTGACCTTGCCTACCAGAGTATCGCCAGGCATCACCTCGGCGCCGACGTAGATGATGCCGGACTCGTCCAGCCGGTTGAGTTGCTGTTCCGAGAGGTTGGGAATGTCGCGCGTGATTTCCTCGGCACCCAGCTTGGTGTCGCGCGCCATGACCACCAGTTCCTCGATGTGGATCGAGGTGTAGCGGTCTTCGGCCACCACGCGTTCGCTGATCAGGATCGAATCTTCGAAGTTGTAGCCGTTCCAGGGCATGAAGGCGATCAGCATGTTCTGGCCGATGGCGATCTCCCCCAGGTCGGTCGACGCACCGTCGGCAATCACGTCGCCCTTGGTCAGCTTGTCGCCCTTCTTGACGATAGGGCGCTGGTGAATGTTCGTGTTCTGGTTGGAGCGCTGGTATTTGATGAGGTTGTAAATGTCTACACCCACTTCACCGGCCACCGCTTCGGCATCGTTCACTCGGATCACGATGCGGCTTGCGTCCACGTAGTCCACCACGCCGCCGCGCGTTGCCGTCACCACGGTCCCTGAGTCCACGGCGGCCACGCGCTCGATACCCGTGCCCACCATGGGTTTCTCGGGGCGCAGCACCGGCACCGCCTGGCGCGACATGTTGGCGCCCATGAGTGCCCGGTTGGCGTCGTCGTGCTCCAAGAAAGGAACGAGCGATGCCGCCACGGACACGATCTGCGCGGGCGACACATCCATGTACTGCACGCGCTCGGCACCTACCAGAATCGACTCACCTTTCTCACGGGCCGACACCAGTTCGCCGATGAGTTGGCCTTCTGCGTTCAGCGACGCATTGGCTTGGGCGATGATGTATTTGCCTTCCTCGATCGCCGACAGGTAATCGATATCGTTCGTGACCTTGCCATCGACCACGCGTCGGTACGGCGTCTCAATGAAGCCGTATTCGTTCAGGCGGGCGTACAGTGCCAACGAGTTGATCAGACCGATGTTCGGACCTTCAGGCGTTTCAATGGGGCAGACGCGGCCGTAATGCGTGACGTGCACGTCGCGCACTTCGAAGCCGGCGCGTTCGCGCGTCAGACCGCCCGGGCCCAACGCCGAGACGCGGCGCTTGTGCGTGATTTCGGCCAGCGGGTTGGTCTGGTCCATGAACTGCGACAGCTGCGAGGCACCGAAGAATTCCTTCAGCGCGGCCGAAATCGGCTTGCTGTTGATCAGATCGTGCGGCATGAGCGGATCCTGCTCGGCCTGGCCGAGACGCTCCTTCACGGCCTTTTCGATGCGTGCCAGGCCGGTGCGGTACTGGTTTTCGGCCAGTTCGCCCACACAGCGCACGCGGCGGTTGCCCAGGTGGTCGATATCGTCCACCTCGCCATTGCCGTTGCGCAGATCGACCAGGATCTTGACCACGGCCAGAATGTCTTCGTTGGTCAGCACCATGGGCCCGGTCGACTCGTCGCGGCCGATCTTGGCGTTGAACTTCATACGCCCGACCCGCGACAGATCGTATGTATCCGGGTTGTAGAACAAGCGCTGGAACAGGGCCTGCACGGCATCTTCCGTCGGCGGCTCACCGGGGCGCATCATGCGGTAGATGGCCACGCGGGCGGCGAATTCGTCCACCGTCTCGTCGATGCGCAGCGTTTGCGAGATGTACGCGCCTTGGTCAAGCTCGTTGGTGTAGATGCATTGGAGTTCCGCCACACCCGAAGAACGCAGCTTCTTGAGCAGGGCTTCGGTCAGTTCCTCGTTGGCCTTGGCCAAGATTTCACCGGTATCGGGATCCACGATGGCCCGTGCAATCACACGCCCGATAAGGAAGTCCTCGGGCACGCTGATGTGCGTGGTCTTGCTGTCTTCCAGTTCACGCGTGTGCCGCGCGGTAACGCGCTTGTCCTTGGCCACGACGACCTTGCCGGACTTGTCCGTGATGTCGAAACGCGCCACCTCGCCACGCAGGCGTTCTGGAACGAACTCCATCTGCGCGCCGCTGTCCATGAGGCGGAAGTTGTCGTTGACGAAGAAATTCGCCAAGATCGATTCCGGGTTGAGACCAATGGCCTTCAGCAGGATCGTGACCGGCATCTTGCGGCGGCGGTCGACGCGGAAGTACAGAATGTCCTTCGGGTCGAATTCGAAGTCGAGCCAAGAACCACGGTAAGGAATGATGCGGGCCGAGAACAGCAATTTGCCCGAACTGTGCGTCTTGCCCTTGTCGTGCTCGAAAAACACGCCGGGAGAGCGGTGCAGCTGCGAAACGATCACCCGCTCGGTGCCGTTGATGATGAAAGAGCCCTTGTCCGTCATGAGCGGCACTTCGCCCATATAGACTTCTTGCTCCTTCACTTCCTTCACGACCTTGGATTGGGGCGTGGACGATTCGCGGTCGTAAATGATGAGTTGCACCTTGGCACGCACTGCGGAGGCGAAGGTAAGCCCACGCGTCTGGCATTCGCGCACATCGAATGCAGGTTTTGCCAAGTTGTATTCGAGGAACTTCATTTCCACGAAACCGTTGTGCGAAACTATCGGGAAAGCGGCATTGAACGCTGCCTGCAAGCCTTCATTCGAACGCTTCTTCGGTGGCATGTTTGCCTGAAGGAACGCGGTATACGCATCTTTCTGCATCTGCAGCAGGTAGGGAACCTCGAGCACGCTGTCGCGGCTGCCGAAACTTTTGCGGATTCGCTTGCGTTCGGTAAAGGAATAGGCCATGAGATCTCCGGGAAAAGACTTGAGTCCTGGGTCTGCGACGTAGGACCTGCAGCGCGCGACTGCAGGCTTGGCGGTTGGCCACTACCAACCATGGCGGACAGCGATGCGTTGCACATCGCCCGGGCCAAGGCGTCTTCTGCTGTCGGGTTCGTCAGAAGACACTAAAAAACAACGCGGGCGTCGCTTTTTGGTGTGCTCTGCTTGGCGCCTAGAAGCGCCAAAAGGCTGAGGGCTCCTTGCAGAGCGCCCCAGCCCTTGGAAGGTCGCGCTTACTTGAGTTCGGCCTTGGCGCCAGCGTCTTCCAGCTTCTTCTTGGCGGCTTCGGCATCGGCCTTGGCCATGCCTTCCTTCACGGCCTTCGGTGCGCCGTCGACGACGTCCTTGGCTTCCTTCAGGCCCAGGCCGGTGATTTCGCGCACGGCCTTGATGACCGACACCTTGTTCGCGCCCGCCTCAAGCAGCATGAGGTTGAACTCGGTTTGCTCTTCCGCAGCAGCCGCGCCCGCGCCTGCACCACCGGCTGCAGGGGCAGCCATAGCAGCAGCGCTCACGCCAAACTTCTCTTCAATGGCTTTCACCAGCTCATTGAGTTCCATGACCGTCATGCCGTCCAGCGCGGTCAAAAATGCGTCTTTATCGAATGCCATTTTGGGTTCCTAACAATTGGGTTTACACGAGAAACAGTCCGCGATCACGCGGCGACTGCTTCGCCCTCGCCTTTTTTGGCCGCCAACGCGCCCAGTACCACTGCGGTGCGCGAGATGGGCGACATCAACAGCCCACACAACTGAGCCAGCAACACTTCCCGCGAAGGAATGTTGGCAAGCTGCTTCACACCATTCACATCCAAGGCCTTGCCACCGAATGCACCACCACGGATCACCAACTTGTCGTTGGTTTTCGCGAAGTCGGCTACTACTTTCGCAGCAGCCACGGCGTCTTCGGAGAAGCCATAGATCAGCGGACCGGTCATCTGGTCGGCAACCACGTCGAAGCTGCTTCCGGCGACAGCGCGGCGCGCCAGGGTGTTCTTGAGAACACTCAGGCTGACACCTTTGCTGCGAGCGTCGGAACGCAACTTGGTCATGTCGGCGACCGTGATGCCGCGGTATTCCGCAAGCACAAGCGTTTGAGCTTTTGCGGCGAGGCCGGTCACTTCATGGATGACCGCTTCCTTCTCACTGCGATTAAGACTCAAGGTCTACTCCTTAAAAAGTACGGCCGGGCCGGCAGGCCAAACCGTACGCTCTGGTTGCAGCGATCAACTGTTCAGGATCAACCCTTGCAGCGGGATCGCCATCTGCGCTGGCTTTTACATTTAAGCGCTGCTCGCGCGCCAGCGGTCTTGGATGACCTGCACACACCGAAGCATGCACAGCCCACCGGTTCGGATGGGCACCGCCCATCCAAATGTCTTTAGGCCAAAATCGTTTGCGTATCCACGCGGACGCCCACGCCCATCGTGGAAGACACGGCCACCTTGCGCAGATACAGGCCCTTGCTGGTCGCAGGCTTGGCCTTGGTCAGCGCATCGATCAAAGCCGCCAAGTTGCCTTGGAGTTTCGCGTCGTCGAAAGACCGGCGTCCGATCGTGCTGTGCACGATGCCCGCCTTGTCGACACGGAATTGCACCTGGCCGGCCTTGGCGTTTTTCACGGCAGTAGCCACATCGGGCGTCACCGTCCCCACCTTGGGGTTCGGCATGAGACCGCGCGGACCCAGAATCTGGCCCAGCGTACCGACCACCCGCATCGCATCCGGCGCGGCGATCACGACGTCGAAGGGCATATCCCCCGCCTTGACCATAGCGGCAAGCTCGTCCATTCCCACGATATCCGCTCCGGCAGCCTTGGCCTCCTCGGCCTTGGCGCCCTGCGCGAACACCGCCACGCGTGTCGTTTTGCCGGTGCCGTTGGGCAGCACGACGGCGCCGCGAACAACCTGATCCGACTTCTTCGCGTCCACGCCCAATTGCACGGCAACGTCGATCGACTCGTCGAACTTGGCAGTAGCAGCGTCCTTTACCAAGGTCAACGCCTCGGCCAAAGGATAGAGGCGCGTGCTTTCGATCTTGCCCTGAAACGCCTTTTGTTTCTTGGTGAGCTTGGACATTTACACACCCTCCACGGTCACACCCATCGAGCGGGCGGAGCCGGCGATGGTACGAACGGCTGCATCGAGATCGGCAGCGTTCATATCTTTCATTTTGGTTTTTGCAATCTCTTCGAGTTGCGCGCGCGTGATCTTGCCCACCTTGGTGCTCAGTGCATTGGCCGAACCCTTGTCGAGCTTGATGGCCTTCTTGATCAGCACCGTTGCAGGAGGCGTCTTGATCACGAAAGTGAAGCTCTTGTCCGCGAACGCGGTGATCACCACCGGCAACGGAAGTCCAGGCTCGACACCTTGGGTCTGCGCGTTGAACGCCTTGCAGAACTCCATGATATTGAGGCCGCGCTGCCCCAGCGCGGGACCAATCGGTGGTGAGGGATTGGCCTTACCAGCTGGCACTTGCAGCTTGATAAAACCGACGATTTTCTTCGCCATGGTTTACTCCTTGCGGGTGCATGCGCCGCCTGCTCAGCAGGTACGGCTCCCCGGGGTCAACGACTCTAGACAAACAACTGCACCGAGTCGGAAAAGTGCAGCTGCATAGCGACGGACAGCTCCGAAAAAACCTTAAGTCTTTTCGACCTGCCCGAACTCCAATTCCACTGGCGTAGACCGCCCGAAAATCATGACCGAGACGCGCAGACGGCTCTTCTCGTAGTTGACGTCTTCCACGGAACCATTGAAGTCGGTGAATGGACCTTCCTTGACACGCACCAACTCCCCGACCATGAATTCGGTCTTGTGCCGGGGCTTTTCAGTGCCTTCCTGCATCTGGCTGACGATCTTCTGCACTTCAGCCTCGGATATCGGGGCGGGGCGGTTCTTGGCACCACCGACGAATCCGGTCACCTTGTTGGTGTGCTTGACCAAATGCCAGGACTCGTCGTCCATGACCATTTCGACGAATACGTAACCGGGGAACAGACGCCGCTCAGTAGTCTTGCGTTGCCCGCCCTTCATCTCGACCACTTCCTCGGTAGGCACCAAGACGCGGCCGAATTTGGCTTGCATCCCTGCCCGCGCAATACGCTCTGCGATATTGCGCTCGACAGCTTTTTCCATGCCGGAGTAGGCGTGCACGATGTACCAGCGCAAATCGGGGCTGCCAGCATCGGCCGTCCCCAAGGCGCTCACACCTTCCATGTCGGCAGAAACTGTCATTACTTTCTCCAACCCAAGATCAGGTCATAAAAAACTACTTCCAGCGTCTTGTCGGTCAACCAGAGAAACAACGCCATGATGACAACGAAGCCAAACACATACGCCGTCATCTGGATGGTTTCCTTACGGGTCGGCCACACGACCTTCTTGACCTCACGATAGGAATCGCGACAGAACCCGATGAACCGCTTACCCACCTCGGAAACAAGAAATACGCCGACTGCCAGGATCAGTCCACCCAGGAGCGCCCCCCACTGGACCATCGCCCCCTGCTTGGCGAGAAGATAAAAACCCGCCAAACCCGCCACCAGCAACGCCACCGACAAAGCCAGCTTTGCCTTGTCCGCACCGGTACTGACGGTCTCTATTTGTGATGTGGCCATGCCATTCTTTCCTGTCAAACCCAGCATCGCCTAAGACGCCGAAGCCCGCCATGAAGGGCGGGCTTTAAAAACCACCAAGTTCAGGTGGCAGGGGCAGTAGGAATCGAACCTACAACCTTCGGTTTTGGAGACCGACGCTCTGCCAATTGAGCTATACCCCTAAATCAAATCAAGCAATGATCTTGGCCACGACACCCGCGCCCACGGTACGGCCGCCTTCGCGGATGGCAAAGCGCAGGCCTTCTTCCATGGCGATGGGGTTGATCAGCTTCACCGTGATCGACACGTTGTCGCCAGGCATGACCATTTCCTTGTCGGCCGGCAGTTCGATCGCGCCCGTCACGTCCGTCGTGCGGAAGTAGAACT